>ENA-USUG01005464-USUG01005464.1-human-gut-metagenome-genome-assembly--contig:-NODE-5464-length-14460-cov-6.583467_pt1 | contig 14460 bp, 9 predicted proteins | sample MGYA00250059_ERZ773394 | MGnify/ENA primary metagenome ERZ773394 (study PRJEB29103, sample SAMN06111957) | human gut metagenome | biome: human gut; feature: ankylosing spondylitis patient; material... | reverse complement strand
CCATTTTGAATTATGAACGTGCTTTATTGCTAAAACCGGGGGATAATGATATTCGTTTTAACTTGGAAATGGCAAGGAGTAAGACGGTAGATAAAGTGAATCCGGTAAGTGAAATGTTTTTTGTTACCTGGACAAAATCGCTCATGAATACAATGGGAGCGGATAGTTGGGGTAGGTGGGCTATTACTTCTTTTATTCTCTTTATTTTTTCCTTGATAATTTTTATCTTTGGCAAGCAAATAGTATTTAAGAAAATAGGTTTTGCTACGGCTATCTTATTTTTCTTGGTTGTTGTTGTGACAAACATTTTTGCATATCAACAAAAGGATGAATTAACTGATCGTGCAAATGCAATCGTTATTTCTCCAAGTATAACAGTAAAAAGCACTCCAAATAAAGGAGGAACAGATTTATTCATTCTTCATGAGGGACATAAAGTAAGTATAAAAGATAATTCCATGAAGGAATGGAAAGAAATTCGTTTGGAAGACGGGAATGTTGGTTGGGTTCCGGCCGATGCTATTGAAGTAATTTAATATAGATGATAGACATACAACAAATTATAGGGTTTGATAAACAGGTTTTATTGGCTCTAAACGGAAGTGATTCGATCTTTTGGGATAATTTTATGTGGACATATACAGGTCGGTTGATCTGGGTCCCATTGGCAGCTTCATTGTTGTATGTAATCATTAAAAACAATAAATGGAAAGAAGCTCTATTAATTGTCTGTATGGTTGGATTGGTTATTTTATTGGCCGACCGTATATCATCAGGATTTTTTAAACCATTCTTTCATCGTTTCCGGCCAACGCATGATCCGGAAATTATGGGTTTAGTTGATGTAGTAAATGGCTATCGGAGCGGTAAATATGGATTCTTGTCAGGTCATGCAGCCAATTCATTTGGGGTTATTACTTTTGTTTCATTGCTTATTAGACGGAAAGGGTTTACTTTTGCTTTGATTATTTGGGCTGCATTGAATTGTTATTCAAGAATATATTTGGGGGTACATTTCCCAGGTGATATCTTGTGTGGTACAGTCCTTGGTTGCCTTATCGGAGTGTTGGTTTATTATTTATATCGTTTTCTGAATAAAAAAATATTTAGTAGAGAATATTCTCATGTTATTGCGCATCAGAATAATAAGTATACTATTTCTGATGTAAAACCCATATTAACTGTTTTATATTTAAGTTATTTTTTCATCATAGTCAAAGCCCTGTTCTGATATATTATTAGTAAATGTTTTGATGGATATCCGTGGAATATTTGTCTTCTTTTTAATTCATATAGGTGATTTGAAAAGAAGCTTCAATTTTCTAAAAATATCATCAAAAAGTTGCTTTTATTTGTTTTTTTGATTAAGTTTATAGCGTGATAAAAATCACTAGTATTAACCAATAAATTTACTATATCATGAACAGAACAATAACTTTCAATGAACTCCGTAAAATAAAGGATTCATTGCCGACAGGTAGCATGCATAGAATAGCGGATGAGCTCGGTTTAAGTGTAGATACAGTTCGCAATTTTTTTGGAGGATACAATTTTAAAGAAGGAAAAAGTGTTGGAATACATCTTGAGCCCGGTCCTGATGGCGGGTTAGTAATGCTAGATGATACCACAGTACTTGATCGGGCTTTAAAGATATTAAGAGAATTGAATATAAATCATCAGGAGCAAGCTACAGAGGAACCTGTTCTATCATAAAAGATAAAATCAAAATCCCGGTTGAAAACATTCAATTGGGATTTTTTGTTTCTTCTAAATAATAAATAATCATTATGGAAGATAAATTAGTAACATTAGCTATTCTCACATATTCTAAAGCCCAGATATTGCAGCATATCCTTAAAAATGAGGATATTGAGTCGTATATTCATAATGTGAATTTGATACAGCCGATTGTTTCTTCAGGTGTAAGGTTGAGAATAAAAGAGAGTGATTTACCACGTGCTTTAAAGATTGTAGAAAGTTCAGAATGGTTGTCGGATATATCTAAAAGTAAAGACAATGAAGCTGATAAAGAAAAAAGAAGGAAAGTATTAGTTCCGGTTGATTTTTCTGATTATTCATTGAAAGCGTGTGAGTTAGGATTTAATTTCGCAAAAGAGTTTGGTGCAGAAGTAGTCTTGTTGCATGCTTATTTTAGCCCTATTTATGCATCCTCATTGCCGTATGGTGATGTTTTTAACTATCAGAATCAGATTGCAGAAGAGGAGTCAATGAAAGATATGATTCAAATTGTTCATAAAGAACTAAATATTTTGTCTGATAAGATTAAGGAAAAAGTCAAGATAGGAGAGTTTCCTGATGTGAAATATACCTGTTTACTTCGTGAAGGTATACCGGAAGAGGAGATTCTGAGATACTCTAAAGACAATAGTCCTATTATAACTATAATGGGAACAAGAGGAAAGGATCAGAAAGATATTGATTTAATAGGAAGTGTAACAGCCGAGATTATCGATAGAAGTCATACGTCAGTATTGGCTATTCCGGAGAAAACACCATTTAGTTCTTTTAAATCAGTTAAGAAAATAGCTTTTGTTACAAATTTCGATCAGAGGGATTTAATTGCTTTTGATAATCTGATGAATGCATTTAAACCTTTTGATTTTTCCGTATCATTTATACACTTAGCAGAAGTAAAGGATACTTGGAATGAAATAAAATTAGCAGGTATCAAAGATTATTTTCAGAAACAATATCCAGATCTGAAGATATTCTATGATGTTGTTATGGAAGATAACATTTTGAGTAACTTTGATAAGTATATCTCAGAGAAAAATATTGATGTGATAAGTATCACAAGCTACCGGAGAAATATTTTTGCCAGATTATTTAATCCGAGTATTGCTCGTAAGATGATATTTCATACTGATACACCTTTGCTGGTGATAAAGTGATTGAAAATGTCGTAGTAATAATTGAGATATAATTAGGATTATGTTTAATAACTAAACTAAATATTTCTATACTATCCTACCTATATATAAAAAAAGAGTTCTATTAAAAAATAGAACTCTTTTTTTATATAGAAATATATCTTTATTATTGCATGAGCTTTTCAATGGCTTCAAATTCTGCACCAAGATTCAACTTATAGTAAATCGTATAAAGTCCATTCAACCATAAATCTCTTTGATCTGGTTTAAGTTCTCTTGCTTTTTCATAATATGGTCTAGCATCTTCATAGAACTTTTTAATTTTAGCTTGTTCCTCTGCATATTTAGGATCATTGAAATCCGTTGTTACTTTATCAGTATAATCCAAACCTTGTTGACAGTAAATCAAACCTAAGTTAGAATAAGCTTCTGCATATGTAGGATCTGCTTCTATTGTTCTTTTGTAGAAAGAAATAGCGTTATCATAATCCTTCATATTTTGATATAAGTAGCCTTTTACATATAAGAAAAAAGGATTGTTTGGATCTTTTGCTATCATATTATCAGCAAAAGTCATTGCTTCATCGAATTTCTCTGAATTGCTGTAATAATCAATTAGATGACCAAAAAAGAAAGAATAATCGGGGTATTTTTGGATACCATCTTTTAATGTTACAATCCATTGAGCTGTATCTCCTTTTGCTTTATAGGCAGTTGCAAGGAATTCCATGGAGTATTTACCATATTCTTTATCGTCCACTCCCATTGGAGCATATTTAATTACATTGTCGTAATCTTCTGCTTTAGCAGCTGCAAGTGCTGCATAATATGCGATTTGACTGATAAGAGTATCTTTATTGATCAGGTCTTCTTTTTCCATCATCGGGGCTTTTGCTACATCAACATACATGCCAAAAAACTTAAGCGCTTCCTGGTTATCATCTTTGTTAAATGCATTGATACCACCATTGATAAGATTAGGACGTTCCATCAACATTGTAGCAGCATTAGCTTTTCTGTATTTGAACTTAATTTTTCCTTTTTCATTAGGAATCTGTTCCAATTGGTCGCATTTCAAGAAATACTCAAACATATTGTAAAAGCTATTATAGACACCATTCGTGTCGAAAGGCTGTCTTAAATAAGCTTTTTCATTCTCTTTTTCAGTGTACCTTTTCTGAATAAGACCTGCTACATTCCAAGTGTTGGCATCATCTTTTGTCTCAGGATTAGTCAACGCTTCTCCTATTAATTCCTGTGCTTTTTGAAAATCCGGTTTGGTTTCTTCTATCAGACTTTTAGCTTCCTTTACGTTTTTAACTTGTGCAAAAGTAAAGCCAACTGTCATTAATAGCACCATTGAAAATAATACTCTTTTCATGATTGATAGTTGTTTGATTAAATATTAAACTTTTTTTCTCTCTCTATTATTCATTTGCTTCTTCCGGTTGATTGGTAGATGATGATATTTCGTTACTATCAGATTCTTCTGCTTCGATTATTGTTTCATCTTCTTCTGAGGTAACTTTGCATACAGAGCCGATTTGATCATTACGTTTTTCAAGGTTAATTAATCTAACACCTTGGGTTGCACGTCCCATGATACGTACATCAGCTACTTTCAAACGGATAGTGATTCCGGATTTATTGATAATCATCAGATCATTTTCATCGGTTACCGATTTGATAGCTACCAATTTACCTGTTTTATCTGTGATATTCAGCGTCTTGACTCCCTTACCGCCACGATTGGTCTTACGATAGTCTTCAATATCAGAACGTTTTCCGTATCCTTCTTCTGAAACAACCATAATCGTTTCGGTTGGATCTTTAATACAAACCATTCCGATTACTTCATCGTCTCCTCCGTCAAGAGTCATACCTCTTACACCTGTTGCCGTACGTCCCATAACACGAACTGCACTTTCATGGAAACGAATTGCCCGTCCGTTACGGTTAGCGATAATGATCTCATTATCCCCATTGGTCATTCGAACTTCGATTACACTATCATCTTCACGGATCGTGATTGCATTTACACCATTTTGACGAGGACGTGAATACTGTTCCAATGACGTTTTCTTAATGACACCGTTTTTAGTACAGAACAATAAGTAATGGCTGTTGATGAATTCTTGGTCTGTCAGGTTCTTAACACGTACGTATGCTGTTACAGCATCGTCAGACTCAATATTCAATAGATTTTGTATAGCGCGTCCTTTTGAATTCTTTGTACCCTCCGGTATTTCATATACTTTCAGCCAATAACACTTACCCTTTTGAGTAAAGAACATCATTGTATTGTGCATTGTTGCCGGATAGATATGTTCTACAAAGTCTTCATCTCTTGTTTCACTGCCTTTAGAACCTACCCCACCACGGTTTTGTGCACGGAATTCGGTTAATGGTGTACGTTTGATATAACCCATATGAGAAATAGTCAGAATCATCTGATCATCCGCATAAAAGTCTTCCGGATTAAATTCTTCAGATGAATAAACGATTTCAGAACGGCGTACATCACCATATTTGTCTTTAACTTCGATTAGTTCGTCTTTGATAACTTGCTTACAAAGCTCGTCATTGGAAAGTACCTCTTCATAGTAGGCAATTTGCTTCATAATTTCATCATATTCAGAATGAAGCTGATCTTGCGCTAAGCCGGTTAATTGGCGTAAACGCATTTCTACGATGGCACGGGATTGTATTTCAGACAGATTAAAACGTTCCATTAATCCAGCAATAGCATCGTTTGGAGTTTTGGCTGCGCGGATAATACGAATCACTTCATCAATATTGTCCGAAGCGATAATCAAGCCTTCCAAAATATGTGCACGTTCTTTGGCTTTGCGCAAATCGTATTGTGTACGACGAATGACTACGTCATGGCGATGCTCTACGAAATATTTGATTAAGTCTCTCAAATTCAACATTTTCGGGCGTCCATGTACCAATGCAATATTGTTTACACCGAAAGATGTTTGCAAAGAGGTCATTTTAAATAACTTATTCAGTACTACGTTGGCATTGGCATCACGTTTAATATCCACTACGATACGCATACCTTCGCGGTCTGATTCGTCATTGGCATTAGAAATACCCTCAATTTTCTTTTCATTAGCCAAATCAGCAATAGATTTGATTAATTCAGCTTTATTGACGTTATAAGGAATTTCGGTAATGACGATTTTGTCATGTGTGCTACCGGTTTCTATTTCGGCTTTTGCACGCATAATTACTCTTCCTCGACCTGTTTCATATGCTTCGCGAACTCCGCTTATACCATATATATAACCACCTGTCGGGAAGTCCGGAGCTTTCACATATTGCATCAGCCCCTCAATGTCGATGTCATTATTATCTATGTATGCGATACAAGCATCAATTACTTCAGATAGATTATGGGTTGGCATATTGGTTGCCATACCTACAGCAATACCGGATGCACCATTCACCAAAAGGTTCGGGATACGTGTTGGCATTACGGTTGGTTCTTGCAATGTGTCATCGAAGTTGTTTTGGAAGTCAACAGTCTCTTTATAAAGGTCTTGCATCATTTCCTCACCAATCTTTTTCAATCTAGCTTCGGTATAACGCATTGCTGCCGGACTGTCACCGTCTACTGAACCAAAGTTACCTTGTCCGTCCACTAATGGATAACGCATAGCCCAATCTTGAGCCATTCTGACTAAAGCTCCGTATACGGATGAATCACCGTGTGGGTGGTATTTACCTAAAACTTCACCGACGATTCTGGCTGATTTCTTGTAGGGCTTATCTGACGTATTTCCCAGTTCCATCATTCCGTAAAGGATTCTTCTGTGAACCGGTTTAAAACCATCTCTAACATCAGGAAGTGCACGCGCTACAATTACGGACATTGAATAATCAATGTACGAGGACTTCATCTCTTCCTCGATGTTGATCTTTATAATTCTATCTTGTTCAAGCATTTAAAAAAGAATATTAATTATACATCTGTGCTTTATCAAAAAACAACGCTAAATTACTACATTTTCGTGATATACGAAAGGATTCTTCCAAAAACTTTCAGTGTGCATTAGCTTGTTGAGAAAGTGATTTTTGGTTACCAGCTGAGGGAATATGATAATTTATATTTCTTAATATATAATAAGGTATACGGATTAACGTAAAACTCTAATGGCACGAGTTTTGTTATTATTAATAATAGAGAAAAAAAGTACGCATCATCTTACTAAATGCGTATATTTGCAGGGTAATAATATTAAAGAAGAAGGAAAACAAATTTATGAATAGTCCATTTTCACAAAAAGTATCTGAAATCATCGTATATAGCAAGGAAGAAGCGACACGCTTACGTAACGGCTATATCGGACCAGAGCATTTGCTCCTTGGACTGATACGTGATGGTGAAGGTAAAGCGATAGAAATACTTAATAAACTGAATATTAATTTGCAAGATATAAAACGAGAAATTGAAGCAAAACTTAGTCATAGAACACTCTCGATTGAAATAGCGGATGAAGATGTCAGTTTGACAAATGAAGCATCTAAGATATTGAAATTATGTATTTTAGAAGCTCGTTTACTTAAAAATACTGTGGTTGATACGGAACATGTGTTGCTTGCACTTCTTAAGGATAAGAATAATATGGCAGCGGATGTTTTGGAAGAACATGATGTACAGTATAAAAAGGTGTATGAACAACTTAGCCTTCAACCCGATATCACTTCCGGACTTGGTTTTACTGAGGACGATGATGAAGATGAAGAAGAAATGACTTCCCGTCGTTCATCGGGCGAAGCCGGGAAGCAACAGTCCACGCAACAGCGTAAAACAGCAAATGATACGCCTGTATTAGACAATTTCGGTACGGATATGACGAGAGCTGCCGAGGATGGCAAACTGGATCCTATCGTAGGTCGTGAACGTGAAATAGAACGTCTTGCGCAGATTCTAAGTCGTCGGAAAAAGAACAATCCGATTCTGATTGGAGAACCGGGTGTGGGTAAATCTGCTATCGTAGAAGGACTTGCATTGAGAATTGTTCAGAAGAAAGTATCCCGTATCTTGTTTGACAAGCGGGTGGTAGCGTTGGATATGACATCTGTGGTAGCGGGTACGAAATATCGTGGTCAGTTTGAGGAACGTATACGTTCTATCTTGAATGAGTTGCAAAAGAATCCGAACATCATTCTTTTCATTGATGAAATCCATACGATTGTCGGAGCAGGTTCTGCGGCAGGTTCAATGGATGCTGCCAATATGTTGAAACCGGCTTTGGCACGCGGTGAGATACAATGTATCGGTGCTACTACGCTTGATGAATATCGTAAGAATATCGAGAAAGACGGTGCTTTGGAGCGTCGTTTCCAAAAAATTATGGTAGAAGCGACTACTCCAGAGGAAACACTTCAGATATTGAAGAATATCAAGGAGAAATATGAGGATCATCATAATGTGAACTTTACAGAAGCTGCATTAGAGGCTTGTGTGAAGCTGACAGACCGTTATATCACAGATCGTAATTTCCCGGATAAGGCGATTGATGCGATGGATGAAGCCGGTTCCAGGGTACACCTTACTAATATAAGTGTGCCGAAAGAAATCGAGGAGCAAGAAAAGCTAATCGATGAGATGAAACAGAAAAAGAATGAGGCTGTAAAATTGCAGAATTACGAGTTGGCGGCTAGCTATCGTGATAAGGAGAAAGAGCTTGCAGAGCAGTTGGAAGAACAAAAGCGTGACTGGGAAGAAAAACTCAAAGATAATCGTCAAACGGTTGATGAAGAGCAGATTGCAGAGGTCGTTTCTATGATGTCCGGCATTCCCGTTCAGCGTATGGCACAGGCGGAAGGCTTTAAGTTGATGAAAATGAAGGAAGATCTTACTTCCAGAGTTGTAGCGCAAGATACGGCCATCGAAAAGTTGGTTAAAGCTATCCAACGCAGCCGCGTAGGTTTGAAAGATCCTAATCGTCCTATTGGAACATTCATGTTCTTAGGACCGACAGGTGTAGGTAAAACTCATTTGGCTAAGGAATTGGCAAAATATATGTTTGGTTCGTCTGATGCGTTAATCCGCATTGATATGAGTGAATATATGGAGAAGTTTACTGTTTCTCGTTTGGTCGGAGCACCTCCGGGATATGTTGGTTATGAAGAAGGTGGCCAATTAACAGAGAAAGTTCGTCGTAAACCCTACTCCATTGTGTTGTTGGATGAAATAGAAAAAGCACATCCTGATGTGTTTAACTTGCTGCTTCAAGTGATGGATGAAGGTCGGCTGACTGACAGTTATGGCAGAATGGTCGATTTTAAGAACACGGTTATTATCATGACTTCCAATGTTGGAACGCGACAGTTGAAAGATTTCGGACGTGGTGTAGGTTTTACTACACAAAACCGTTTGGACGATAATGAATTCTCGCGAAGTGTTATTCAAAAAGCTTTGAATAAATCGTTCGCACCGGAATTTATCAATCGTGTCGATGAAATAATAACTTTCGATCAGTTGTCGTTGGATGCAATAACGAAGATTATCGATATAGAACTTGGCGGACTTTATAAACGTATTGAAAATATTGGTTATAAGCTAGTTATAAGTGATGATGCAAAGCGTTTTATTGCGAGCAAAGGATATGATGTGCAGTTCGGTGCACGTCCTTTGAAACGGGCGATTCAAACATATCTGGAAGATGGATTGTCGGAACTCATTATCAGTTCTCAATTACAGGACGGTGATACGATTTCTGTAGAGTTGGATGCGGAAAAGCAAGAGATTCGTATGGAGCGTAAGTCTAAAGAAGAAGCATAATAAATAACTCTTTTATATTTTTATCAGTCAAAATGTCAGGCGAATCATCGTCTGGCATTTTTTTTGCCCTTTTCTTGCAAACAAGAAATTAGTAATAACTTAAAATAACGTATTATGCAGAAAGGAAACATTGGGGTAACAACCGAAAACATTTTCCCCATCATCAAAAAATTCTTGTATAGCGATCATGAAATATTCCTTCGTGAATTAGTTTCTAACGCAGTAGATGCCACTCAGAAGCTGAAAACATTGGCTTCTATCGGTGATTTTAAAGGTGAGTTGGGTGATTTGACGGTAAAAGTAGGCGTAAATAAGGATACAATTACTATTTCAGATAGAGGTATTGGTTTAACGGCTGAAGAAATAGACAAGTATATCAATCAGATAGCTTTCTCCGGTGCGAATGATTTTCTGGAGAAATATAAAAATGATGCGAATGCCATTATCGGTCACTTCGGTTTAGGATTCTATTCGGCTTTTATGGTTTCCAACAAAGTAGAGATTGTTACAAAATCCTATCAGGAAGGTGCTCAAGCTGTTAAGTGGACTTGTGACGGTAGCCCTGAATTTACCCTTGAGGATATAAAGAAAGAAGACCGTGGTACGGATATTATCCTTTATATTGATGAGGAATCTAAAGAGTTCCTGGAACCTAACCGTATATCTTCTTTGTTGACGAAATATTGTCGTTTCTTGCCTGTTGCAGTGGCTTTTGGCAAAAAGAAGGAATGGAAAGACGGTAAAGAGGTTGAGACAGACGAAGATAATGTAATTAACGATACAAATCCTCTATGGACCCGTAAGCCTAATGAACTGAAAGATGAGAATTATTTGAAATTCTATCATGATCTTTACCCGATGGCAGATGATCCTTTGTTCTGGATACACTTGAACGTGGATTATCCGTTCCATTTGACAGGTATTCTTTATTTCCCGAAGATAAAGAGCAACATTGACTTGCATAAGAATAAAATTCAATTGTATTGCAATCAAGTGTATGTGACTGATTCGGTGGAAGGCATAGTACCTGACTTTTTGACATTACTTCATGGCGTTATTGACTCTCCGGATATTCCGTTGAACGTTTCCCGTTCTTATTTGCAGAGTGATTCTAATGTGAAAAAGATTTCTTCTTATATTTCTAAGAAGGTTTCGGATCGCTTGCAGTCAATCTTTAAAAATGACCGTAAAGAGTTTGAAGAAAAATGGGATGATGTGAAGATCTTCATCAACTACGGTATGCTGACTGAAGAAGATTTTTATGATAAAGCAAGTAAGTTTGCACTCCTGAAAGATACTGATTCTAAGTATTATACCTATGAAGAGTATAAAACTTTAATTAAGGATAATCAGACGGATAAGGATGGAAATTTGATTTATCTGTATGCTAATCAGTTGGATGGACAGTATGGTTACATAGAAGCTGCAAAGAATAAGGGATATAATGTGCTGTTGATGGATGGTCAACTTGATGTTGCTATGATCAGTATGTTGGAACAGAAATGGGAAAAATCGCGTTTCACTCGTGTAGACAGTGACATTATCGAACATCTTATTGTGAAAGACGATGTGAAGAAAGAACCGGCTTTGGAAGCAGGAAAGCAAGACGTGCTTTCTTCTGTATTCCGCAGTCAACTACCTGTTATTGAAAAAGTTGAATTTAGTGTTGTAGCTCAATCTCTTGGTGAAAATAATAGCCCGATCTTGATTACTCAAAGCGAGTATATGCGTCGTATGAAAGAAATGGCTAGCATACAGGCCGGTATGAGTTTTTACGGAGAAATGCCGGATATGTTCAATCTTGTTGTTAATGTAGATCATAAACTGGTAAAACAAGTTCTTGAGGAAGAAGACAAAGAGTGTGCTGCTGCTTTGTTGCCGATTGAAGAAGAAATGAATCAGTTGAACATCCGTCACGATGAACTGCACAAGCAACAGGAAGGCAAGAAAGCAGATGAAATACCTGTTGCGGAAAAAGATGAATTAAGTGACATCGAAAAGAAAATAGCAGAACAAAAGAGTAAAAAAGAGGCTATTTTGGGTGAATATGCCGGAAAGAATAAGGTGGTACGTCAATTAGTGGATCTGGCTTTACTCCAAAATAATATGTTGAAAGGTGAAGCGTTGAATAATTTTGTTCGCAGAAGTATTGAGATGATTTAGTTTGCTTTTTTAGCACTATATTAAAGTTGGTTGAAGAGCATTGTAGGTTTTTATTCCTGCAATGCTCTTTTTTATTGCCAATATTCGGTTTAATTCCAAGCAAATTTCTATATTTGAAGTGTAAAATGAAATGGAGAAGTAAATGTCATGGATTTCATAAGAAAAGCGCTATATATTCTGTTCTTTGTGTTTTTACTGATTCCACAAACCTACTCGCAGAGTGTAGGGCTTGTGTTGAGTGGTGGTGGAGCCAAGGGCATGACCCATATAGGACTAATCCGTGCTTTAGAAGAAAATAATATACCGATAGATTATATCACCGGTACTTCCATGGGGGCTATCATCGGTTCTCTTTACGCTATGGGATATTCTCCGGACGATATGGAGGAACTTTTAGCATCCGAAGAATTTAAACGTTGGTATTCCGGGCAGATAGAAGAAAAGTATATCTATTATTTTAAGAAAAATCCTCCTACGCCGGAGTTTTTTAATATTCGTTTGAATTTTAAGGACTTAAAGGATAGTAAACCGCAACTTTTGCCTACAAGTATTGTGAATCCTATTCAAATGAATCTTGCCTTTGTGGAACTTTTTGCCCCTGCCACGGCAATGTGTAAAGGTGATTTTGATAATTTATTTGTGCCTTTTCGCTGTGTGGCTTCTGATGTGTACAATAAGAAGCAACTCATCATGCGTGAAGGAGATTTAGGTGATGCAGTGCGTGCATCCATGAGTTTCCCGGTAATGTTTAAACCTATTGAAATAGATAGTGTATTAACCTATGACGGAGGTATTTATAATAATTTTCCGACAGATGTGATGCGGGAAGATTTTCATCCGGATATCATTATCGGAAGCATTGTTTCTTCCAACCCTACAAAGCCTAATGAAAAAGATATAGTGAGTCAGTTGGAAAGCATGATTATGCAGAAGACAGATTATTCTTTGCCGGATTCATTGGGTATCTTGTTGACGTTCAAGTATAATGATGTGAATCTTATGGATTTTGACCGTCTTAAGGAGTTACATGATATTGGCTATAATCGTACAATCAGCATGATGGACTCCATAAAAAGTAGGATTCATCGACGGGTGAATGCGGATAATGTTCGTTTACGCAGAATGGTATTTAAAAGTAATCTTCCGGAGCTACGCTTTAAAAATATAAATATTGTTGGAGCTAATTCCCAGCAACAAAGATCGATAAAGAAAGAATTTCATGAGAACCCGGATGAAATATTCACGTTTGAGGACGTTAAGATGGCCTATTTCCGGCTATTGTCTGATAATGTGATTTCAGAAATCATTCCCCATGCTATCTATAATCCGTCTGACGATACGTATGACCTGAACTTGAAAGTGAAAATGGAAGATAACTTCTCCATTCGTGTGGGAGGAAATATCTCTTCTACAACTTCGAATCAGATGTACTTTGGAGTGTCTTATCAAGATTTGAATTATTATTCGAAGGAATTTATCTTTGACGGGCAGATAGGTAAGGTATATAATAATCTTCAGCTTTCTGCGCGGATTGATTTTCCGACAAATATTCCGACCTCTTACAAATTTATAGCTTCTATTTCTACTTTCGACTATTTTAAAAAAGATAAGCTCTTTTCAAATAATGATAAACCGGCTTTTACGAAAAAGAAAGAACGTTTTGCCAAGTTGAAAGTGGCTCTGCCTTTCTTGTCAAAGAAGAAAGCGGAGTTTGGGTTTGGAGTGGCAAACGTTGAGGATCAGTATGCCCAGAGCAATGTGATTGATTTTAATGAAACCAGACGTTTTGATAAGAGTTCTTACTTTTTGTATGGTGGTTCTATTTATTTTGGCGGAAGTACGTTCAATTCTAAAGAATATGCGACAAAAGGACGTTCGGAAGCCCTGGTAGCCCAGATATATAAAGGAAAAGAACGGTTTCGTTCCGGAAAAGATTCTACCGGAGTCAATAAGTTTAAGAAAGACCAAACGTGGTTGCAAATATCTTATAAGAGAGAAGAATACCATAAAATATTGCCTCATTTTGTTTTAGGAAGCTATATCGAGGCATTTTATTCATCAAAAAACTTTTCTGAGAACTATACGGCCACACTATTGCAGGCAGGCGAGTTTACACCGACATCGCATAGCAGATACTCTTATAATGAGGCTTTTCGTGCCAATCAGTTTGTGGCTTTGGGTGTAAAACCGATCTACACGATTAATGATATGTTTCAGGTTCGCAGTGAGGTTTATGGATTCATGCCCATATTTCCAATAAGACGCAATTCGCTTAACAAAGCATATTATGGAAAAGCATTTTCCCGGTTTGAATATATGGGTGAACTATCGGTGGTTTGTACATTACCGTTTGGGGCTATAAGTGCATACGTAAATCATTATAGCTCACCGAGTAGGGAATGGAATTTTGGTTTGACGCTTGGATGGCAATTGTTTAATTCTCGTTTTGTGGAATAATATTTAGCAAAAAAGTAACCAAAACCCTTGTAAATTCGGAAAAAGAGCGTATCTTTGCACCCGTTAAAGTTAAAAACAATGGTCGCGTAGCTCAACTGAATAGAGTAGCTGACTACGGATCAGCCGGTTACAGGTTTGAATCCTGTCGCG
>ENA-USUG01005459-USUG01005459.1-human-gut-metagenome-genome-assembly--contig:-NODE-5459-length-14477-cov-23.186667_pt1 | contig 14477 bp, 11 predicted proteins | sample MGYA00250059_ERZ773394 | MGnify/ENA primary metagenome ERZ773394 (study PRJEB29103, sample SAMN06111957) | human gut metagenome | biome: human gut; feature: ankylosing spondylitis patient; material... | reverse complement strand
GCCCCCGCTTCTTTATAGTCGTTTGCATACATCCCGCCGTTTCCATCGCTCACACGCACTTTTTGAAGTGTATCGATGACAATCAAGCCAACATCGCAGTATGTATGAATCAAAGATTCTACCTGTTCCTCTAAGCCCTGCCCAATACTCGGACATTCCGTTTGGAGAATCAGACGCTCTGGGGCATCTCCGCCGTCGATAAGCTGGAAAATGCGGTTTTGCAAACGATTAAATGTATCTTCCAGCGAAAAATAAATCACGGTGCGCGGCTCTATTTCTCGATCCCAGACAGGATTGCCCTGTGCAATCTGCAAACACAGCCACAAGGTCAACCAGCTTTTGCCCGCCTTGCTTGGGCCAGCAAACAGTGCAAGACCGGCTGGGAGCAGGCCGGGGATAATCCACTTTACGGGTGGAAGCGGCGTGGAGAGCAGTTCTTCTGCGGAGATTGCCTTTGGAAGTTTGGTAAAAGTCATTTGCATCATCCTTTCTTGTTTGGTATAGGTCTATTATCTCATACTATCGTCGTTTTGTGTGTAGTAAGTTTTACTCTCTAGTGTTAAGTTGTACAGCTCGCGCCGCCCCACAGCCCCACAGACGCGCCAAACGGCGGTTTTGCGGGTGATGTCGCGTCCGTGTGCGACGCGGAGTATCTGCCCCACACGGGGCGGATTTGGGCGAGATGTGGGAGTGAATCAGATTTGATTCACTTTTTCGATTTTGTACTCAAATAGTGAATCAGTTCTGATTCACTTCGGCGGTCCGCGTGCGTATTTCGCACAATCTCTCAGAATTGGTCTAATCATAAGTTCACTACCTTTCCGTGCTGTATCGTTATTCTGTGTAACCCTCTTGAATACACTTTCCGGGGGAGAAAAAAGAGCCCGGAGAACCTTACCGATTTGGTAAGGCCCTCCGGGCTCTTATATATTATCTCTGTTCTATCCGGGCGTAAGGGTACACTTTCCCCGCAAATCTTGATGTAAATTCAATAAAAATCAAATAATACGCATATTGGCGTCAATCAAACGGTCATGTAAATAATAAAAGAGACCGTGTACATCAAAATAAATGCTGAAGAAAAATGTCTAATTTGCCGCTCGCCCCCAGACTTGGGAACATAACAGGCAAGCCGCTGACCACGACCGTACACTGACTCTGCAAGGATCTTACTGATTCCAACCCCTGCGCGGTCACCCCATCTGAAGCTGTGGGGCATCTGGAGTATCATTATGTTCTCTCCCTGCCGTGGGTTAGGGTCTGCCAAGACCTTGCTGTGCGCCCCACCGAGAGAGTAAAGTACCTGTTATGCTGTGTATTCAGTTGTAAAGGTGCTGTGCAGAACATATCTGCAAATTTAGTATACACTGATGATTAGCACTCCGTCAACAGCAAGTGCTAATTGTTTACACAGCATTCACAATTCAAGGCGGCAATCCACCTGCGATTGATTTCACTGCTAAAACCTGTTCAGCATCCGAATTGCCACATACCTCATCCCAAAAATTTCATTATTCCATTATCACTGTTTGGTTTTCAACTTGTTCTGAAAAACTTCGTGTTATACAGTTTCAGTGCTGCGGGAACATCCAACTGATTGTTGCAGAATCCCAGCGTCTTTTCACAGTTGTGCCCCATATCTGCAATCAGCAACAATCCGGAAACAAAGGCGGCCATACCACTGTTAAGGAACAGCAGCGGATCGGCCATCTCCTGTGGGGTGGCAAGGCGTCCTGCACCGCCGTTTTCTTTGATAAGATTATCCTGCCCGCCGGCCATTTTCTCAAATTCTTTTTCATGCCGGTGTCGGTGGAGCCCGGCAGCAATGCATTCACACGGATTCCGCGCTTTCCAAGCTCCACGGCTTTCAGCGAGGTGTAGTAGTTCATGGCACGCTTGGAGAGGGTGTAGGCCATAACACCCACGCCATCCTTAGGAGAAACTGACTTCATAAATGCAACCATTTCATCCCACGTCTTGCAGTCCATAACTTTCACATACTCTTTGCGCCATTTTTCCCACATCAGACCACCGCAGCTTGTCACATAGGCAATGCTGCCGCCGGACGGAATGCGTTTTTCCAAATAGGTATCGGTCATGTACTTGTTTGCTATAAAATTCACTGTGAACGTCAGCCAGTAACTTGTCCGCGCCCCGGACAGACCCGCCACGCCGAAGAATCGGTCAATCACCTGCGGCAAAACGCCAAAGGCCGCATCAATGCTTCCTTTATCGGACAAGTCTGTTTCAACAAAGGCTGACAAGCCCTCTATATCTGCTTTATTGCGATCCAGTGCGTATACCTGTGCGCCCAGTGCCACCAGTTTTTCACACAGTGCCTTGCCGATGCCGCTGGCTGCACCCGTTACAACGCAGACCTTATTTTGATAATCTTCCAGCATGGATTTGTTCCTTTCTCAATGAAACTTCGCGGCGGCCAACGACAGTGTTCCATAGCCCTTCATGCGGAAATAAATGGCACTGATTCCATCAGGGATTGCCAGTTCCGTTGTCTGCCATGTCCACTCGTTCCCTCTTGCCGCGGAAACCGTGCCAATCGGCTCACCATCCGCAGTGAGGAGTACGTCAAAGCCGCCATAATAGCACATACCACGCGTCTTGACCGATACTTTCGTGACATTCTGAAAATTCAGATATTTGAATCCAACTACCGTACCGGGAGTCAAATTGCAGATATATGCTTCCGGTTTACTTTCACTTTCCGGCATGACATCCGCGCCGTCCTGCGTGATGTACGGGAACGGATTCTGCCCGACCTCGGCATTGACCGGCGGCGGCTGCGTCATATACAGGTTACAGGCGGCATAGGCGGGCAGTTCACGCAATTCGACAGCCGGCAAGGGAGCGCCGTTCGGTCCGCTTGTTGTGATTTCCACCTGCGGGATACGCCCGTCCGGCAAAATTTCAATCGGTTCCACCATGCCTTGACGGCAGAACATACTGCTGTTCGTGTGGCGATGGTAGAACACATACCAGCGCCCATTTATCTGCTCGATACTGCCGTGGTTGTTGCCCGTAAAATACCGCGCCGTATCACACAAGCCTAAATCGGCATTATCTACCAATGTGCCGCCATAAACAAAGCCGCGGCAGGGGCTGTCACTGACAGCATAGCACAGTTCATGGCTCAACTCGGACGAGTAGATAAAATAGTACTTATCCCCCACTTTGCGGATACTGCTTGCCTCGAAAAATGCGTGTCCCTCAAAGCCCGTTCCTTTTGCAGTCTGGGCACCGGGTACAACAGCCGGATAGGTTTGCTCAACAGTCAGCATATCGGGCGCAAGGCGATAACAGAGCGCCCCTGTGCGACCCGGCATCATCGACGGGCAGAAGCCGCTGTATAGCCATGTGGTTTCCCCCTCGGTCAGCACACCGGGGTCAAATTGCTGCTCATCACCGGGGCGTGCGCCCAAAGTCGTGCCATCCGGGTAATGAACATCCCCGTAATAGGTATATTTCCCTGCGGGGGTATCACAGACAGCCACCGAGATGGCAGAGGTTTCGTTCAGCGCATAATAGAGGTAGTAGCGTCCATCCGGACCGCAGGTCACATCGGGGGCGTACAGGCACTGGCGGCCATCCTCGTTATGGGCAGCTTCGGCGCGGGTGTAGATGATGCCCTCGTACTGCCAATCAGTCAAGTCATCCACCGGGGCTGACCAGCATACATAGTCGTTCTGGCAAAAAGCATATCCGGCAAAGCGGTCATGGCTGCCGTAGATATAGACACGTTTGCCAAACACATGCGGTTCACCGTCCGGCACATACTCCCAGCTTGGGAGATACGGGTTCATTCCGTGATTTTTCATAATTAATTATGACCATACCTTTCCGTTGCGCTTCAAGGTACAAACAAGAAATGAAATGCGTTTGTACTGTACGCAGCATGGTTGAATTTGATATAATTTGCTTGAGAGAGCAGGCACACTACAGAGCACGTGGAGGTGAGTGGATACGATTGTGTTTAATCGCTCTGCATAGTTATGTGTGCCGGATACCCTTTCAAGCACAAACAAGTAGGGCTTAGAACTCTGTAAACTTATCTTTGGAGAGACAGACTACTCAATCTTTCAGTGGGTGTCCAGTCCCTGCCTGTTCCCTCAATTCTTATTTTGAGGGGATGAGTTATGCTTAAAATTGTTTACCCGATTTGCTGTGGAATGGATGTTCATAAGTCGTTTCTTGTTGCCTGCATTAGAATTATGCGGTATTGCCAGTATTTTATTCAGCGGCTGCTTCCGTGGTCGCAGCGGCACGAGCCTCAAGATCCTGTTTAATTTGGGGCATCTGCTTATCTACAGTGTAGAAGCGCAGAATCACAGCAACAACAAGCATGAGAGCCAGCGGAGCAACGGATGCCAGTACACGAATCATCATAATGGCAGAATCGACCTGCACATCCGCACCACCGACATAGCCGGAAGCACTCATCAAAACGCCCATCAGGAAGCCGCCCAATGCATTGCCAAGCTTGCCGGAAAGACCGGTCAGGCTGCCCATCGTGCCTTCCATACGCTTAAAGCCTTTCCATTCGTTGTAGTCAGCTACATCGGCAATAAACATATTGAACATCATATTCAGCGGCACGGCACCGGCAGAAACGAGCAGAAGCGCCACCATAAAGAATACCATGTTGCCACCTGCAAAGAACGTTGCAAGGTAGCCGATGCAGCCTACCAAAATACCGATGACAGACATACCGGCCATACCAAATTTTTTGCGCAGTCCGGGCAGGGCAAAAGCCAGCGGCAATACCAGAATCGTGACCACCGAGGCAACGCCCATCATTCCAAGGTTTCCGATGACGTACTGCCAGTAGTAAGTGCCGACACCCAAGCCCATGGCAATGCTCCGTACAAAACGAACCATGCAGATAATAAGAACCGGGCGGCTTTCCTTCAGCAGAGGCAGCAGGTCTTTAAGATGTGTCTGTTCGCCATTTTTCTCAGAGACGGGGGTGAATTTTTCAGGAATGGTAAGGATGCGCAGCATACCGATTGCGGTCAATGGGATAGCAATCATACCGACCAGACGGCTCCAGCCGACGGCATCGGTTCCGACCTTTGCCATTGCCGTGGGGAACAAGACATTAAATACCATGGCACCGACCATCGTAAAAATACTGCCGTAACCAACGATTTTAGACTGCTGTTCCTTGTTTTCGAAGGCGCGAACCATGTACACAACATTGTTGGCATTCAGGAACGTAACGCAGATGGAGTTCATAAAGGTGTACATACAGAAGATCCAGATGCACTTGGCCGCGGTAGCAAAGCTCGTCGGGCAGCTGAACAGCAGCCATGTGGACAGCCACAGGAACAACATAAAAATCTCATACGGGCGACCCTTACCCCAGCGGGTTTGCGTGCGGTCGACAATAAAGCCCGCAACTATATCGGTAAAGCTGTCAAAAATTTTGCTGACCATGAACAGTGTGCCCACCAGAGCAGGGGCAAGCTGCAGTACATCGGTACAATAGAACGTGGCATAGCTAAGCATCAGTGTGGACAATGCTACGGAACAGGAACTGGAGTTCCACAAAATCAGCTTGCCCAAACCGACTTTTTCGGCCTTGCGCTGCTGCTTGCGCGCCAGCTTTTCTTCTTTTGTCATAATGATTTCTCCTTCAACTTGTGTGGTAGAGGCTTACCGTGTCAATCGATTGTGGTCTTATTGTATCAGAGGATTCGTCATCTTAACAGACAAAAATTGGCGCAAGAGAAATATATTTGGCTTCGTTTGCCGGAAAACGCCAATTATCTTCTGCAAGCGCTAAATAGCTATTTCTAATGTGGCTGCGTTCTGCTATAATACCAGTAGTAGAAACGCAAAAGGAGGTCTCGCAGTGGATCATGTCTTAACTATCGCCGAAGAACGGCTCAATTTGTTTGCCCACATGGCGAACAGCGCTTGCGGACTGAGCTTATGGTGCTTTGGGATGAAAAATCAGCTGTACACCTGCACCTGCCCGGCTGAGAAGGAGTTCCGTTTATTTCTGGATTTAGGGCAGTGCCTCGACTATGCTATTGCTCATGGTCCCGAAAGCCATGTTCCCATTTTGATGAGCGACCCTATCGGTATGCTTTGGGTCGCTGAGTGCGTATTGCACGGCGATGATGCCGGCTATCTGGTAATATTGGGACCCGTGTTTGATGCCGCAGCTTCTTGGCAGACTCTTCAAAATTGCTTGCGCGGTATGAATCTGTCGGTGTCCTTGACCGCAACCATTATGGAAAAATTGGAACAGGTTCCGATTTTGCCTTTATCCACGCTGCATCAATATATCAAAATGCTGCATTGGGTTCTCTATGAGGAAACTCTGGATGTAGGGAGTATCCGTCTGCAAAATCGAAGCAACATAATTCCCGATAAGGAAAAGTCCCCCTACCCTTGGGATCCGGACCGTGCCCGCGTGGTGGAAGCACAAATCATGCAGCGAATCCGCGAGGGAAACATTTACTATCCGGATAATAGTAAAGGCATGGAACGTTTTGCTGATAAAGATGCCTATAATTTGGGCAATCCCCTGAGGGAAAACAAAGATACCGCTATTATTTTCACGGCGCTTTGTGCCCGTGCTGCTATGGATGGCGGGCTTTCCCCCCGCATTGCAAAACAGCTGGAGGTGCAGTACATCCGTGCTATTGAACAATGTACCGACGTAGGGCTGATTGAAGTCAACAGCGCAATGGTATCGGACTTCGTTCACCGCGTCCACGACTGCCGTATGAATCCGGCTCTATCCGATGCTGTTCAGGAGATTTGTGCCTATGTGCATAGCCATCTGACCGATGACATTTTGCTGGATGACATAGCCGCTGCGGTGGGTTACACTTCCTACTATCTGACAAAGAAATTTTACCGCGAGACAGGACAGCGGATGACAGATTACATCAATCATGCCAAAATACAATACGCCTGTGTTCAATTAACAGGAACAGACAAAACGCTGCAGCAAATCAGCGAGGAACTGCATTATAGTTCCCGCAGCTATTTTACCGCCGTATTCCGCAAGGTAATAGGATGCAGCCCCACGGAGTACCGCAATAACGGAGGAAACAAACCATGACCTTGACCAGCCATACAGATTTTGCCGCTTTTCTGGAGGCGGTACAGCAATGCCGTGGGGAGGTACTGTTTTGTACCCGGGAAGGCGACAAGCTGAATCTGAAATCCACCCTGTCCAGATATCTGTTCGCCGCGTTAGCCGGGAATGAGGAACTGCTGAGAAAGGGAAAAATCGTGTGCCAGTTTCCGCAGGACGAGGAAAAATTGACACACATCCTTTCCGCCCCGATGTAAGAGCAAACAGGGAATAAAGGCAGCACCGCACAATTCTCGCCTTACGGCTTTTAGAATTATGTAAAAAATGGCGTTTGCGTATTTTGTTTGGCTTTTTTACCAAAGAAAGTCGAATTAGTATACGCAAACGCCATTTATTTTGTTTTCTGCGCGGAAGCAGCACTTTATACTGTATGGTATACAATACAGAAAGATGGGTGCTTCCTATGAATCTCTATGCCCTTTCCGTGAATCATCGTGTGAACCCTCTCGGCATCAACTCTGCCGAGCAGCCCTATTTCGGTTGGAAACTGAAAAGTGAAAAACCGAACACAATGCAAGCCGCATATCGCTTACGGATCTATGCAGACGATACGGTTTGCTTCGACAGTGGGCGGGTGGAAACAGCATGCAACGCTTTTGTTTGCGGTCCCGATCTTCTGCGACCGCAAACATTCTACTGCTGGGCAGTGACTGTATGGGATAATCATGGCGAAAATACCACTGCCGAAAGCAGCTTTGAAACCTCACTGTCTTCCAAGGAATGGAAAGCCGATTGGATGCGCACACCCCGCGCCTATGTGCAGCGCAAAAAAGGGTTCGGCACACAGCCGCCGGCCACGCTGTTTCGTCGCGCGTTTACTCTTAGCGCTGCACCCCGCCGTGCGCGGCTATATGCCACCTGCTTGGGAGTTTACCGCCTGACCGTAAACGGAAAACGCCCCGATATGCGGGAGTTTGCCCCGGAACACACATCTTACAAGGGTTTGTTGTGCTTTCAGACTTACGATTTAACGGCACTTTTGCATATCGGCGAAAATGTACTGGGCATGGAAGTCGGCGACGGCTGGTATTGCTGCCCGCAGACGCAGCCGCCCATCGATGGCTTGCAGCCCGACCATACGGTGTTGTTCCAACTTGAAATTGAAAATGCCGATGGCACACACACCCGTATTTGCTCCGACGAAAGCGTGCTGACACACGAGAGCGTTGTGCGTGCCTCGGATATTTTTGATGGAGAACTCTATGACGCGCGTCTGGCTTTGCCCGGCTGGGATATGCCCGGTTTTACTGCTGCTGACTGGCTGCCCGCTGTCAAAGATACAAAGCAGAGCGATTCCGTTTTATACCCGCAGTTTGACGACCCGGTAATCTGCGTAAAAGAATTGCCCGCACAGTGTGTTTATACCAGCCCCAAGGACGAGACGATCGTGGATTTTGGACAGGTCGTCGCAGGTCGCGCCCGTGTGACTGTGGATTTGCCGACAGGTGCCGCAGTGACGTTAGAACATTTTGAAGCAGTTGACGCAAAGGGAAACTATTTCAACAACATCGACAGTGCAATGGGCATAACCGAGCAAAAAGACGTGTTCATTTCCGACGGTACGCCGCAAACATTTGAGGCGCGGTTCACTTTTCACGGATTCCGTTATCTGCGTGTCAGCGGGGTGGAAAATCCGATTGCCGAGCAATTTGTGGCTGTCGTTCTTTCTACCGAAAAAGCAAATGCCGGAACCTTTGAATGTTCCAATGCAGATTTAAACCGCTTATACCAAAACACTCGCTGGAGCCAGTGTGCGAATATGCTGTCCATTCCCACCGACTGTCCCCAACGCGAAAAGGCGGGATGGACCGGCGATATCTCTTTGTATGCCAAAACCGCCTTGCTGAATGAGGACGTCACGCCGTTTCTGACCCAGTGGCTGCGATCCCTGCGTGTGGACCAGCGCGAAAACGGCTCGATTCCCTTTACGGTTCCGGATGTGTCTATCTACCACTATGCCGGCATTCAGATGGGGGAGCAAACCGGATGCGGCGGTCCCGTGTGCAGTGCCGGTTGGGGTGATGCTGCCGTGACGGTGCCGATGGCCATGTACGAAGTCACCGGCAATATCCGCATCCTTGAAAAGCAGTATGACAGCATGAAGGGTTGGTGCGACTATGTTATCAGCCGTGCCCGTATTCACGCACCGAACAGCACCCTGCCCGATGAAGTGGAAGAACATCTGTGGGACACCGGATTCCAGTTTGGTGAGTGGCTGGTGCCCAGCCTTGCCGGAGCACCTCAAGAGCAGTTATTCGCCACAATGGCTATAACTTCTGCCTATACAACGCCGATTTTCGGCTGGCTGGTCGTCCACAAAATGGCACAGGCTGCCGCCGTTTTAGGGCGCGAAGAGGATGCTGTTCGGTATCAGGAAGAAGCCGACAAGATGAAACGCGCGATCCGGGCAACACTTATTACGGCAGACGGTGTTTTAAGGTATGAACGGCAGGGTGCCTATGTGCTGATGTTGGTCTTTGGGCTTGTGCCGGATGCATGGGTGGACAAATTCGGTACAAAACTGGCAGAAATCATTCACGCAAACGGCGACCGCCTTGACACAGGATTTTTGCCCACGCCCTATTTGCTGGATGCGCTCTGCATCGGCGGGCAGCGCGAACTCGCCTATACGCTTTTGTACCAGACAGAGTCTCCGTCGTGGCTGGCGCAGATAAAGCGCGGTGCCACTACAATTTGGGAAAGCTGGGAGATGTATCAGCCCGATGGTACACCTAAAAAAGAGAGCTTCAATCATTATACCTACGGCACGGTAGACGATTGGATTTTCCGCACCATCGGCGGCGTAGATCAAGAGGATACAGGCTATCGGCGGCTTATGATTCATCCTCAGCCGGACAAAAGCTTGACGTGGGCCAAGCGTAGCTTTGAAACGGAGAATGGAACCGTATATGTGTCTTGGAAACGTGAAGGCGGACAATTCATCTTAACCGCCGACATTCCCTGTAATACCACCGCCAGAATCATTCTGCCGGATGGCACACAGCATACGGTCGGCAGCGGTCACTATACATTTAATTGTTAAGGCAACACCGCACAATTCCCGCCTGACGGCTTAAGCACCGTTCCGGCGGCTGCGGCACGGCATCTCGCTCGCCGTATCGGCACTTAGAATTATGCGGTATTTTCTTTAGACGAATAAGGAGTTTTGTATGCGCAACACATTGAATTTCAATTCCCATTGGCAGTTCACAAAACCCGGCGCGGCACCGGTGGCTGTGACCCTGCCCCACACCTGGAACGCCGCCGACGGCACCGATGGCGGCAACGATTACTTCCGCGGGATTTGCACCTATACCAAGGAATTCGCCGCCCCCGCACACGCCGACGATGAGGAAGTCTGGCTGGAATTTGAGGGTGCCGCCATGACGGCAGTCGTCACCTTGAACGACCAGGAGCTGACGCGCCACGCAGGCGGCTATTCTACCTTCCGCGTCAACCTGACCCCCGCACTGGCTGCGCAGAACACGCTGACTGTGACCGTGGACAACAGCGCCAACCGCACGGTCTACCCGCAGAAAGCGGACTTTACCTTCTATGGCGGCATCTACCGCGATGTACATATCCTTATTGTACCGCACAGTCACTTTGCGCTGGATAACCACGGTGCGCCCGCCCTGCGCGTGACACCGGAGGTGTCTGACGATCTGCACAGTGCCGCCGTCACGGTGGAAGCCGCCTGTGAGAACACCCCCGACGGCACCGAGGTTCTGTTTGCCATCGAGGGTGTCGGGGAGCAGACCGCCGCCGTACAGGGCGGCAAGGCTGTGACCGTGTTCCACATTGAAAACGTCCACCTGTGGGACGGCGTGGCGGATCCGTATCTGTACAGTATCGCCGCTTCTCTGCCCGACGGTGACGCGGTGGCGGTACACTTCGGCTGTCGCAAAATCGCGTTCAAGCCGGATACAGGCTTCTGGCTCAATGGCAGAAATGTCCGCCTTGTGGGCGCGGCGCGGCATCAGGATCGCGCAGGACTCGGCAATGCGCTGACCTCTGCCGAGCATGAGGAAGATATGCAGCTCCTGCGGGATATAGGCGCCAACACCGTGCGCCTTGCCCACTACCAGCACGCGCAATACTTCTATGACCTGTGCGACAAATACGGTCTTGTCGCGTGGGCAGAGATTCCCTACATCACCGAGCATATGCCCGAAGCCACTGCCAACACGCTGAGCCAAATGGAAGAACTGGTGCTGCAAAACTACAACCATCCGTCCATTATCTGCTGGGGCTTATCCAATGAGATTACCGTCACCACCGGCGTGACAGAAGACCTGACGGCGAACCATCGTCTTTTGAACGACCTCTGCCATCGCTTGGACAGTACCCGCCCCACCACAATGGCGCACGCTTTTATGTTGAACCCCAACGACCCGTTTGTGCAGTTGCCCGATATTTGCAGTTATAATCTCTACTACGGCTGGTACTTGGGTGAATTGCAGCAAAACGATGAATTTTTTGACACGTTCCACAAAAACCACCCCGACCGCGTCATCGGTCTGTCGGAGTTCGGCGCGGACGCAAACCCCGCCTACCAGAGCGCCCGCCCGGAGTGCGGCGACTGGTCGGAAAGCTACCAAACCGTCTACCACGAGCATATGCTCAAAATGTGGTCGGAGCGCCCCTACATCTGGGCGATGCACGTCTGGAACGGCTTCGACTTCGGCGCGGACGGTCGCGGTGAGGGCGGCAAGCCCGGTCAAAACCAGAAGGGTCTTGTGACCTTCGACCGCAAGACGAAGAAGGACGCTTACTTTATTTATAAGGCATATTTGAGCAGCGACCCGTTTGTGCATCTCTGCGGACGCCGCTACGCCCACCGCACCGAGAGCCCGACCGAAATCAAGGTCTACTCCAACCAGCCCCGCGTCACGCTGTTTGTGGACGGCAAGGAGTTTGCCGCGCAGGACGGCGACAAGATTTTCAAGTTTACGGTGCCCATCTCCGGCACGCACGAAATCAAGGCCGTGGCGGGCGGCTGCACCGACTGCATGACGATCACAAAGGCAGACAAACCCGACCCGACCTACCGCGCCGAGGGGCAAGTCGAAAACTGGTTCGATAAGCCGGAAGAGCTTATGAAAGAGGGCTATTACTCCATTATGGACTCAATGGAGACTCTGCAGAACTCTCCTGCTGCCAACAAGCTTCTTTCTTCCATTATGGTTAAGGCATCCAACGCCTATGGGGATGTTGCAAAAAATGTAAAAATGCCGCCGGAGATAGGACGTCAGATAGCACGCACATCTTTGCGCTCCATTCTGAAGCAGGTTGCAAAGTCCATCACCCCCGCAGATGTGCAACAGTTGAATGCGGCACTCAATAAAATCAAAAAAGAGAGCTGATCCATGCGTGAAGTCGAACTTTCTCTAAATGGCACCCTGCGTGAGATTTTCTCTTTTGGGGAAAGCCGTGGCGCGTTTGATCGGTTTCTGCCCAGTATGTATGTCATGGCAGAATCGCAGCGTTACCGCACCCTTTGGGCATAGACTTAGTGATAAGCTTTCTGAAATCATTTTAGATTATCTCCATTTTGACCACCGTTTGACCACTACTGTGCAGTGGTGCTGCAAAATGTCGAAAAAGCCTGTTGTGACAACCAACAACAGGCTTTTTCTTATTTCTAGCACAGCTGTGCAGAGTCAACAAAATTAACGTTTTATCGTTGCTCTATACTGCCCTGTCGTAGTTCTCCGACCCGGAAGGCCAGAGGTTCGAATCCTCCCGGTCGCACCAAGAGCAGCACCTTGCGGGGTGCTGCTCTTTTTGTTTTGCATGGATTTTATGGGGCGGTAAAAGAGGGGATTCGAACAGCCCGTGCCCCGCGCTCTGCGTCCCGCGGGGCAGAAACGCCCCGGTGGGGCGTTTCTAGGGCGCGGCTTGGCGAATTCTCCCGGTCGCACCAGAAAACCTCATTGCGATGTATTTTTTGCAATGAGGTTTTTTGTTTTTGTTAGTGTTTGATTTTCAGAATAATTTTAGCAGCATATCGTCTGCCGCATCGGTGTACTGCCCTTTTCCTAGACGCTCGATCCTCAGCCTGTTTATAGTGATTCGCATGAGGCGGATTTCTTCTGTAGAAAAAGTAGCTTTTTTATCGGCTGGGAGAGAATTGATTTTTGGTATCAGTCGCCCCAGGTTTTCCGTGTTATGGCCAAGTGCCTTTTCTTGATAGTAATAGGGTGCCAGTACTTTCAGTAAGATACTTTTGTTTGCGCGTGTCAGCTTGATTTTTCTCATCATAATCCAATCGCCTTTCCAAGTTTTTCTTGCGCTTTGCGCTTGTTCTTGTCAAATGCGTGAGCGTAAATATCCAGCGTTGTGCTGGCCTGTGCGTGTCCTAACAGACTAGCCACCGTGCGGACGTCAACCCCCTGCGCAATCAGCAGGCTGGCGTTCGTATGACGCAGGCTGTGCAAGTTCAGTTCGCTTGGCAGTCCGTTTTGTTTCAGAATTTTCTTGAATCGGAATGTAAACGTACTGGGATTCATCGGCTTTCCGTTAGGCTGGCGGAACAAATAGTCGTCCTCGCTTACCGTTTCATCAGCGGTTTGCTGTCTATCCCATTCGCATTCCTTGCGCCATGCTTTAAGCAGCTGACACATTTCCATGCTCAGGTAAACGATTCTGTCACCGCTGGTCGTCTTAGGGTCTTTTGTAATTGATTCTTGGTGACTGAGTTTGACCACCCCGCGTTGTACATGAATCGTCCTCTTGTGCCAGTTAATATCACTCCATTTTAATCCACAGGCTTCCCCACGCCGCAAACCTGTTGCCAGTACCAGCTTGAAATAGGTTTCGTATTTCATACTCTGACCTTCAAACGCTGTAATCAACTTCTTGACAGTTTCCTCATGGTTGTAAAGAAAGCTGGTAATCTGTTCCTCCAAGCCTTGTCCGATACTCTGGCATTCGGTCTGCAGAATCAGCTTTTCCGGTGTATCCTCGCTGCCCACAAGCCGGAACAGGCGGTCTTGCAGGCGGTTGAGCGTATCCTCCAACGAGAGATACAGCACCGTGCGCGGCTCAATTTCCCGACCCCACACCGGCTTACCCTGTGCGACCTGCAGGCAAAGCCATAGCGTCAGCCAGCTTTTGCCTGCCTTGCTGGGACCTGCAAACAGAGCCAACCCAGCGGGAAGCAAGCCGGGGATAATCCACTTTACGGGCGGTAGCGGTGTAGAGAGCAGTTCTTCTGCAGTGATTGCTTTCGGAAGTTTCGTAAAAGTCATTTGCATCATCCTTTCTTGTTTGGTATACATCTATTATCTCATAGTATCGTAATTTTGCGTGTAGTAAGTTTTACTCTCTAGTGTTAAGTTGTACG
>ENA-USUG01005457-USUG01005457.1-human-gut-metagenome-genome-assembly--contig:-NODE-5457-length-14481-cov-13.856429_pt1 | contig 14481 bp, 10 predicted proteins | sample MGYA00250059_ERZ773394 | MGnify/ENA primary metagenome ERZ773394 (study PRJEB29103, sample SAMN06111957) | human gut metagenome | biome: human gut; feature: ankylosing spondylitis patient; material... | reverse complement strand
GGATAGTGACTAATAACCAAAATAATAACAATAGACTAAGATATGGAAAATTTTATTTTTCAAAATCCCGTGAAACTAATCATGGGAAAAGGGATGATTGCCCGGCTGGCTAAAGAAATACCGTCCGACAAACGTATTATGATTACTTTTGGCGGCGGAAGCGTGAAGAAAAACGGAGTGTACGATCAGGTAAAGGAAGCATTGAAGGACCATTTTACGGTAGAATTCTGGGGAATCGAACCCAATCCTGCCATCGAAACTCTCCGTAAAGCGATTGCTTTGGGAAAAGAAGAGAAAGTGGACTATTTGCTGGCTGTTGGCGGCGGTTCTGTTATTGACGGTACGAAATTGATTTCCGCAGGAATCCTGTATAATGGTGATGCCTGGGATTTAGTACTTGCCGGACGCCCGGTAACTCATACTGTACCTCTTTCCACTGTATTGACTTTGCCTGCTACCGGTTCGGAAATGAATAACGGAGCAGTTATTTCCCGTCGCGAAACGAAAGAGAAATATCCTTTTTATGCCAACTATCCAATCTTCTCTATTCTTGATCCGGAAGTAACTTTTACCTTGCCACCTCATCAGGTAGCTTGTGGATTGGCTGATACCTATGTTCATGTGATGGAGCAATATATGACTACTTCCGGACAGAGTCGCGTTATGGACCGTTGGGCGGAAGGTATTCTACAAACTTTGGTGGAGATTGCTCCGAAAATTCGTGAAAACCAGCATGATTATCAACTGATGGCTGATTTTATGCTTTCGGCTACAATGGCATTGAATGGATTTATTGCTATGGGAGTGTCTCAAGACTGGGCTACTCACATGATCGGGCATGAAATTACTGCTTTGCACGGATTGACACATGGCCATACGTTAGCCATTGTTCTTCCTGCCACGTTGCAAGTGCTTCATGAAGAAAAAGGGGATAAGCTTTTGCAGTATGGTGAAAGAGTTTGGGGAATTACTTCCGGTACAAGAGAAGAGCGGATTGATGAAGCAATTTGCCGTACCGAAGAATTTTTCCGTTCACTGGGACTGACTACACGTTTGCATGAAGAGAACATCGGACAGGAAACTATTCTGGAAATCGAACGCCGCTTCAATGAACGTGGTGCTAAATATGGTGAGAATGGAAATGTAACAGGTGCTGTTGCTCGTAGAATATTAGAGACTGCACTTTAGGCACACTCTTACATGAAGTTTATAGAATAAGAAGGTTTCCGAAAAATCCTTCTTGCTAAATAAAATGTGTACCCTAAAAGTTGGATATAAAACTTTTGGGGTACATTTCATTAGTAGTGGTAATAATGTAAAGTAGCGGGGCAGTATTATCATCTTACAGGGTATACTTCATAATCAGTAGCAGTAGAAAGAATGATTTTATAAATCCAAGGCTTTTCGGTATTCTGCTTACTATTTCTCAATTTTCTCTGTTCTTGGAATTTTGAACCAGAAACAAGAACCTTCTCCTTCTTTAGATTCCGCTCCGATAACTCCTCCCAGCCGCTCTACTATGACACGACAGATGGCTAGTCCGAGACCTGTTCCTTTAATAAACGAATTCAGTTTGACGAAACGTTCGAACACCTTGTCTATTTTGTCAGCAGGAATTCCGATACCTGTATCTTTTACATAAAAGTATATTTCATCACTTGCTTCTTCAATCCGGTATCCCATTTCGATAGAACCTTTGGAAGTGAACTTTAAGGCATTGTTTGTAAAGTTGATGATAACCTGTGATAAGCGTATGCGGTCTGTATTAATAATACATTGATTTGCTCTCTCTGTGAATACGATTTGTACGTCCGGTGAAGAGTTTTTTTCTTGCATTTGTCTGCAAATACCTTCCATCAGTTCATTAATGTCAGTTTGCGCAAATGTGAATTCCATAGTACCGGCTTCGATTTTGGAAAGATCCAGAATATCGTCTATCAGTTGCAATAATAAGATGTTGTTGCTGGAGATTATTTTCACGAACTCCTGTTTCTCTTCTTCCTCCTCTGTCTGACAAACCATTTCGGAAAATCCTACAATTGCGTTTAGTGGGGTTCGTATTTCATGGCTCATATTAGCGAGAAAGGCAGATTTTAGTCGATTGGATTCTTCGGCTTTTTCCTTTGCCTCTTGCAACATTCTGTTCATTTTTAGTTTTTCAGTGATGTTTTCAAAACGAAGTAATCCGCCAATAATTTCAGTTTCTTTTTCGTCGCCAAAAACGGGAGTTGCGGTCACTTCAAAATCGACATCGTCTACTCTGATTGTATGTCGGATTATTTTGCCTTGTTCGATTGCTTTCTTGAAAGCACATTGTCCACATGGTTCATTACGAAGTGCACTGGTCTGATAGCAAATTTTTCCCGGTATGTATCGTCTTCCTTTTACCAGGCTGGCGATTTGTCTTGTTTCTTCCCATTGCACCCGGTAATTTTTATCAATATAGATAAGCCCGAAGTCAATACTTTTTAGAGCTAGTTTCTGCTTCTTCAATGCTTTTTCCAGTTCTTCTTTGGCTGCAACCAATTCTCTTTCATAATTCTTGAGTTGAGTGATCTCCCATCGGGTTGCGAGCAGCCATCTTTTTTCCCCTTCCCATGAAATAATTGATTTTACAGCAATCGTATCATGGGTGATTCCATCGGGAGTGATATATTTTTCTTCTTTGCGGTATACTTTGCCTTCTTGTACGAGTTCTTTGTCGATATTCCGGTATTTTTCTCCTCTTTCTTCTCCGTATATTTCGTAGTCAGTATGTCCGATGGCTTCTTCACTGCTAATGCCGGATTGAGCGGCTGATTCTTTATTCCAGTAATAGTATCGGAAATCATTTGTAATGTCTTTTACGAAGATAGGAAAAGGAAGGTTGTCGAGAATGTCAAAAGAGAAACGGTAGGAATGATTGGTTTTTTTAATCGTTTTTTGTAATTTACGGATTCTATATAATAAGATGCTGATGATAAGGAGTAAAATAATTACCAGTAAATAATTATAACTCCAATATGCTTCACTAATCCAAGAAATTAACAAAATATTGTTTGCCATAAAATGTTTGATATAAATAAGGTTGTAAAGATATGAATTGTTCTCTGAATTATCAAAAGATAATACATAAATATATTGATTTTCAACCTTATATTGTGACAGTGTAATAAAATGTGATGGATAAATGGGGACGTATGGTGTCTTTTATTTCCTGTATGGTATGATATTTTGCTTAATTTTGATTCTTTTTTTAGAGGTAAAATGTATTAAAATATTAAATGATGTCTCATGAACTAAAATCATTTCTAATTTGTTTTAATAACGCTGGAGTATTTTCTATTTTTGTTCACCTAAATTAGTTTTGATAGAGTCAAAATAAAACAATCATTTAATTACGTATGCTGATAACCATTATTATTCTCGTTCTTTCGGCTGTCTTTTTCGTGAACGGCAAGGTTCGTTCGGATATTGTGGCGCTATGTGCGCTGATAGCCTTACTTGTTTTTCAGATATTAACTCCTGACGAGGCACTCTCCGGTTTTTCCAATTCGGTAGTCATTATGATGATCGGATTGTTTGTTGTAGGAGGGGCTATTTTCCAGACGGGACTGGCAAAAATGATTAGTTCCCGAATTCTTAAACTTGCGGGAACCAGTGAGATCCGGTTGTTTCTATTGGTGATGTTGGTGACTTCTGTCATTGGCGCGTTTGTCAGTAACACAGGTACGGTGGCATTGATGCTTCCTATTGTTGTTAGTCTGGCGATGAGTGCCGGCATGAATCCCAGCAGGCTGTTGATGCCGTTGGCTTTTGCAAGTAGTATGGGAGGTATGATGACTCTGATTGGTACTCCGCCGAACCTTGTGATACAGAATACGTTGACTTCCGCCGGACTTGAGCCGCTTTCTTTCTTCTCTTTCCTGCCTGTCGGCATTGTCTGTGTAATTGTCGGTACACTGGTTCTGATGCCGCTTAGTAAATGGTTTCTTTCTAAAAAAGGCCAGAAAGATGATAATAAACGTTCGGGCAAGTCATTGAAACAGTTGGTTAATGAATATGGACTTTCCAGTAATTTGTTTCGTTTACAGGTGATAAAAGATTCAAGGCTTTTGGGGAAGACAATTATTGATCTGGATATTCGCCGTAAATATGGTTTGAATATTATGGAAGTTCGTCGTGGTGATGCATCGCAACATCGTTTTCTAAAAACGATTACTCAAAAGTTTGCTGCACCGGACACGATGTTAGAAGTAGAGGATATTTTGTATGTGACTGGAGACTTTGATAAGGTGCAACTCTTTGCGGAAGATTACCTGTTGGAGATCTTGGGCGACCATGCAACGGAAGAAACAAAAAGTACGACTAATTCGCTTGATTTTTATGATATCGGTATTGCTGAAATAGTATTGATGCCATCTTCTAATTTGATAAACCAGACAATTAAAGCAGCTGGTTTCCGTGATAAGTTTAATGTGAACGTATTGGGGGTTCGTCGTAAAAAGGAATATTTATTGCAAGATTTGGGGAATGAGCGTATTCATAGTGGTGACGTGCTTTTGGTGCAAGGAACATGGAATAATATAGCCCGTCTTAGCAAGGAAGATGCTGATTGGGTTGTTTTGGGACAACCTTTGGCGGAAGCGGCTAAAGTTACGTTAGATTATAAAGCTCCGGTAGCAGCTGCTATTATGGTGTTAATGGTGGCAATGATGGTTTTTGATTTCATTCCGGTAGCTCCGGTTACAGCCGTTATGATAGCGGGTATATTGATGGTGCTTACGGGATGTTTCCGCAATGTGGAAGCGGCTTATAAAACGATCAACTGGGAAAGTATTGTATTGATTGCTGCCATGCTCCCTATGTCTCTGGCATTGGAGAAAACGGGAGCTTCGGAATATATTTCCAATACATTGGTGAACGGTTTGGGATCATATGGACCGATTGCATTGATGGCAGGTATTTATTTTACGACTTCGTTGATGACGATGTTTATTAGTAATACGGCTACCGCTGTTTTGCTTGCTCCGATTGCTTTGCAAAGTGCCATACAGATTGGAGTCAGTCCGGTTCCTTTCCTGTTTGCCGTGACGGTAGGTGCAAGTATGTGTTTTGCTTCTCCGTTCTCTACGCCGCCTAATGCCTTGGTGATGCCTGCCGGACAATATACCTTTATGGATTATGTAAAAGTAGGATTGCCATTGCAGATTATTATGGGAATCGTGATGATTTTTGTATTGCCATTGATTTTCCCCTTTTAGTCTTTGATTTTTATCTTGTCAGTGGGGGAGATGAAAGAAATAGAGATTTGTAGCGCTGAATCTTTGTCTTTTTATGAAGAGTTGCATATTTCCATGCAACTCTTTTTTTGCTGTATACTATTGAATAAATAGTATTAAAATTTTAATATTCAACGATATAACTAACTGTCTTCTAATATAAATAATTAGAGTGAGGCGCTTTAAAAGATGTTAACTGCAAATCGGAAAATGCAATGTAATCTGTATAATGTTTATAAATACAATTATCTTTGTGCGTTCATTGCTGATTATTGATTAGTAGTGATTTATGTTTTTCGCAAATAAAACAAACTAAAGCATTAAAAGATTATGAAACAGAACATTGCAAAAGTATTCACTTTCTCGTTGTTGGCGTCTTCCATCAGTTTTATCAGTTGTGTTGATAATGAGAAAAATCTGTTTGATGCAGATCAACTGAAGCAAATTTACGAAGAAACTTTTCCTGTAAAAAACATCGATCCTGATGGTGATTGGACAGTGTCACGAAGTGTGACAGCGCATGTGTCAGTTAATGGAGATCAGGGAGTAGATTATAAGATACAAATATTTGATGCCGATCCATTAAGTCCGGGAAGTACAGCAAAACTCTTAGCGGAAGGAACTGTCAATCAAAGTACGACTTTGAATGTGGTGATGGATTGTGCAACAGCGCTTGATAAGGTGTTTGTTGCACGCATAGATGAGCACAAACGCTATCTGGTTCAACCGGCAGCGATTGAAAATGGCACAGTGACAGCGCATTTTGGAGACAAAGGTACACCAACACGTTCTATGTCACGAGCTGTGGCGACTAGTATACCTGTTATGGAGGCTCCTTATACAACAGAGTTTATTAGTGATAAAAAAATGACGGCTACTGAAGTTAAAAACGGTTGGGATTTGGGGGCAGGTTTCGGATGGTTTGAGTATGCTAATTTGCCTGTATTCAAGGAACAAAAACGTTGGTTTAAGATTCCGGATGGTACTTTTAATGGTGGATTTACCACCTCTGGTGTCAGTGGCGGAGCCCAAGCTGTGAAAGTAATTGTTCCTCAAGGAAGCACATGGGTTATAGAAAATAGTAATCAATTTTCTAATATCACAGAAATTATAGTTGAGAATGGTGGAAAGATAGAGGTCGCTAAAAATGGGAGCCTGGTATTAACTCAAGCTTCTTATATAACTGTGATGCAGGGAGGAAGTATTGTTGGCGACAGAGGTATTCAGATAACAAATAGTTCGGCCGGGCGTACGAACTATAATGCCGGTACGATTGATTGTGACTTTTTGAAAATTGATGGAGGGGGAAGTGGAGTTGATTTTGTGAATTATGGAACACTTAAACTGAATTCTTATAATGCTTCTACCAATGGTACCACATTGATAAATCATGGAACGATTGAAGTTGAAAATATAGATGGTAACAACAATACTAATATTAAAAACGGTTGTTATCTGAAGGCAGGGAAATTACAATTTGGTACACTTGTTATGGGAAATACTTCCGAAGCTATTTGCAAAGAATTGACGGGTAATGGAAATGATAATAATATCGTGATGGAAGCACAATCCATGTTGACTTGTACGGGCAAAGCTAATTTATTCAGAACAGTTACCGGTCCGACACAAGGAACTGCCTTATTAAGAATTCACACAATAGACAATACTGCCGGTTTGGCTCAATCTACTTCTAAAGTAACTAATCATATCATTTGTGAGATAACAGATCAAACATATAAAGGCGAAGCACACTATGACTGGTCTCCTTTTGCATGGTTAGTAAATAAAGGATTGCAGCAAGGTGCTACCTATTGTAACCCGGGTAAAGCAGAATTTATACTTCCTGCTGACGGTGACTGTATTAAAGAAGGATATAACTCTGATGAAGAACCGGATGATGTAGAGATCCGATATGCGATTTATTCTTATGCTTTCGAAGATAACTATCCGAAAGCAGGCGATTACGATTTCAATGATATTGTGTTGAATGTAACTTTGCCTGCAGCCGGTAATGACGTGAAAGAACTGAAATATAAAATCGACCTTCGGGCGGTTGGTGCCGTGAAACAATTAGGTGCTGGTTTGAGAATACGAGGAATAGACAAAAATAATGTAGAAGAGGTAAATTTTGGTGCAGGTGCCGCTCAACGTACTGGCTCATTAAATTCCGGAGTATTTGAAAATGCATCTTATGAAACGAATGGTAATGAACTTGTGATTCCTTTGTTTGGAGACGCACATTATATATATGGATATACAGGAACACAACGTCCCATGTTGAATACAGGGAATGCTAGTACCCCTCTGACCGATATATACACTCTTGAAGTGAACGTCAAACTTAAGAATGCAATATCTGTCCCTAGTGTGACAGATGATTTAGACTTCTTCATTGCTTATCAGGGGATAGGTCAAAAGAGAACGGAAATCCATTTGACTCATTTTAATTCGGCTACGGCGAATGGGCAATTGGCAGATAATGAAGTGCTCGAAGTAATCAAGGCAGTTAATAATACTTGGGCTCTTTGCGTTCCTGATAAATTTGCTTATCCAACAGAAACAACAGTGATAACGAATGCATATTCTAAATTTGCAGATTGGGCACACGATCAGAGCTCAACCACAGATTGGTATAAGACTGTTAGTAGTGACAAGGTGATTCAGTACTAAACTTTTCGTCATCTCTACACTTTTTACATAAAGTTTTAGAATCCCTGATTATACTGACGATTGTTTGTGTAATCAGGGATTTTGCTATCTCACATGTTTTGTTATTTCTCTCTGTTAGCAAGCAAAAACCTTTAAAATGCTGAAAATTTTGCTTGTTTTGTACAAAAGCACCGTGTTTTTATCGGAAAAGCATCGTTATATTTGTGAAAAACATAAGGATAAAGTAAGCAAAAGATGCGGATAATGTCACCAAAAGCTATGGATAGAGTAAGCAAACCATTGGGATAGTGTCGCTATGTCGTAAATATTGTTAGTATTTTCTACTTTCCTTCCATTGATTTTTCTATTTCGGTCTTTGATAATGATAAATAGAAAAGAATAAAAGGGAACTTTATTGGTATAGATAATCTCTCTTTTGGTGGTAAATGTTTTGATGATGTATCAAAAAGTGTATATATCGTGCCTGATTATAGAATAACGATTTGAGCAAATTCCTCTACAGTGGCAGAAACTCTTTATTACAATAAAAGGGAGGAAAGAAACGATTCCTGCTAGATTAAGAATTACAAAGTGTCAATGGTGACTTTTTGTAAACTATAGTTTTTATAAGATAGGTTTCATCAATTGTTAAGGCATTTTTTCTCTCTATCCCAATTATATATTTTAATGCTTTGTAACTATGAAGAGACAAAGAATAGTAGCTATGTTGAATAATAGTTGCTTGATGGCATAGCACGATAGAACTTCTGTAATGTACAAATCAAGCGATTTAAGTTTATTCAACCTTAAATCGCTTTTCTCCGCATCACTACTATCTGATCGAATCGCTTTTGTGACGGAGTGCCAACTATAATTTCCTTTGGAGGGAATCGCTTATCGAACTCATTAGCAGCTGATTTATCGACCTGATATATTTCATCTTCTATGTAGCGTCCTTTAGCGTTGGCTAAAGCATTATCATATAATTCATAAACATGAAGAGCAGTAGCATACATATTATCTTCAGTGCGAATCCCTAATGTTTCAGCAGGAATGAATTCTTGCCGGAGGTAATAATCCGGATCACCGCAAAGTAAAATGGCACGAAATCCCATATCGAAAGCTCGTTTTTTGGTCAGCGCAATCATTTTTCCTCCAATACCTTTCTGTTGATATTTGGGAAGAACAGAAATGGGCCCCAGACTCAATACTTCATATTGGTTATCGTCATCCGCCATGATAAATGATTTAAGGCAGACCACATTGCCGACAATCTTGCCATTAAGTTCTGCAACAATATCGAGTTCCGGTATAAACTTGGGATGGTTACGCATGATATGAAGGAGATAATGTTCGTCACACCCCGGAGAAAAATGATTCCAGAAGGCTTCCCGTGTGACATTTTCGGTTTCATTATAATCCGAAGGTTGCTCAATTCTAAGTTTTATATCCATCTTATTTCAAATATATAGTTGCACAAATATAAAGAACAAAATTCGAATATTTATCTCTTTAAGGACGAATCTGTGCATTATAGCAAGATGAGACAAAAACTCCCGATACAAAGTTTGAATATACACCTTTGTGTATTGATGCATCAAGATTGTAGAGAATTAAACCTTGTTCATATTTTGCGTGTACAGACTATCCATGATACCATCGGACAGTCCGATGGTAAGAACAATAACATCGGCCCGGTCTGGTTTCAACTTATATTGTTTCATACTGAAAGGGAACTGTCTAAATTTTCTGCAGAAATATCAATGTGGGATGTAATCGTCATAACGATATTATTACGAACTTATTACAATGTTTATTTGTTATTTTTATATATCAGTAGAAACACTTATATTCGCAAAAGTATTGGAACAGACTCGGTTAAAAAATATAGAATTTATGAAAACAATGAATTATTCCCTTATTCGTATTCTCTTTGCACTTGTGATAGGATTGGTGCTCGTTATTTGGCCAAATGCGGCTGCCAGCTACATTGTCATTACAGTTGGTGTTGCCTTTTTGATTCCTGGTGTTATCAGCCTTTTTGGCTATTTCGGCCGGAAAAGACAGGAAGGTGAGGCGGCTCCCCGTTTCCCGATAGAAGGAATCGGCAGTTTATTATTTGGACTTTGGCTGATTGTGATGCCTGAATTCTTTGCAGATGTTCTGATGTTTCTATTGGGATTTATCCTGATAATGGGAGGAGTGCAACAGATTGCTTCTTTATCGATGGCACGTCGGTGGATGCCTGTTCCGGGAGCGTTTTACCTGGTTCCTTCATTGATTCTTATTGCAGGTATCATCGCTTTGTTTAATCCGACAGGAGCACGTAATACTGCATTTATAATTATTGGTGTGAGTAGTTTGGTTTATTCGCTTACCGAATTAATCAACTGGTTCAAATTTACCCGTCGTCGTCCGAAGACTCCGGTGGTACATGACGATGATGATATTGAGGATGCAAAGATAATCGAATAAAAAAGAAAAAATAGTAGGTAATGTTGTTATGTCTCTGAAAAAGAGTATCTTTGTGGTATAATAAAAACAAATGTATGAAGCCTGAAAAGAAACAAAGCAAATCTTCTTCTTTCTTTCAAAAAGTATTGGAGGACAAGAAAGCGATAAGGAAATGTATACAGGAGGGTGGAGACTTGAAAAAAATAGCCAAAGAGCGTGACATCAAATTCTCAACTCCCGTATGAATTCTGTAAGGAATCAGATTGGAACTACTCATTTATAACGATAAGCGGTGTAAAATACATCGCTTATTTTGTTGATTACTCTGTATATCACCTGGATTTTGACGAAGTATATACTTTTAATTTTGAACCGGAAGAATCAACTCCTCATCCTATTGATCCAAAGATAGCGGCAACAATTGTTACGATTTTACAAGAATTCTTTCAAAGTAAAGAAAGAGCAATGATTCTTGTATGTGATAATATTGATGGAAAAGAAAATAAAAGAAATAGATTGTTTAGTCGGTGGTATACTAATTTTAAAACCAAAGATATTCTAAAATTTGATGCTTCGGCTACTACTGAAGAGTATCAATTATATGTTTCTATCTTGTTAAGTTCTTCCCATCCTCGAAAAGAAAAGTTGATTGCGGCTTTTTATGAGTTAGTTAAAAATGAATTTTATCCTGTTGAATAAAAAAGAAGAGGACTGCTTCACAGCACCCCTCCCCGCAAACTTAAAACAACCAACAAAAGAAATAGATAATTTCATAACGGTGAACTGTGAGTGGTAAACGGTAAATGCGTTGCAGTGCAATTGGTTCACCGTTCACCGTTTATCGTTCACCGTTCTTTTTTTCTATCTCACAAATAACAGTTCCCTGTATTTCGGAAGCGTCCACATCTGGTTGTCAACAATGAGTTCCAACTTATCGATGTGGTAGCGGATTTCTTCCAGTGCCGGAACGATCGTGTCGTGGTAGGCAATGGCCTTTTCCCGTTTGCTTTCTATCTTGTTCGCAACCTTACGAGCTTCAATCATTGCATCTACATGTTCCTTGATGAAGGCTGTGCGGTCGGCAATCTCTTCAATAAGTTCCAGGTTTTTAGCAGACAATTTCGCTGCCTTTTCTGCCGGAAAAAGAGATTGCATCTTATAGACATTATTAATTAAATCCGTTTGATATTGAGTGGCCACCGGAATGATATGGTTCATAGCCAAATCACCCAATACACGCGCCTCGATCTGAATCTTCTTCGTATACGTTTCCCATTTCACTTCGTTGCGGGCTTCCAGTTCTTTCTTTGTCATTACACCGGTAGCTTCGAACATGGCAATGGTTTCCGGTTTCAGGTAGTTATCGAAGATAACAGGAACACTGGTTTCGCAATCCAGTCCACGACGGGCTGCTTCTTTCTTCCATTCGTCGCTGTAACCATTGCCGTCAAAATGAATCGCTTTACATTCCTTGATATATCCACGGATAATTTCGAGAATGGCAGACACTTTAGGTTCTCCTTTTTCAATCAAAGCATCCACATCTTTCTTAAACTTCACCAATTGGTCTGCTACGGCAGAGTTCAATGCAATCATGGCAGACGCACAGTTTGCCTCGGAACCTACGGCACGGAACTCAAAACGGTTTCCGGTGAAAGCAAAAGGAGAGGTACGGTTACGGTCAGTATTGTCAATCAGTAATTCGGGAATCTGCGGAATATCCAACTTCATTCCCTGTTTGCCGCTAAGACTAATCAAATCATCTTTCGTACTGTTTTCAATGTGATCCAATACCTGCGACAATTGCTTCCCTAGGAAAGAGGAGATGATGGCAGGAGGTGCCTCATTAGCTCCCAGACGGTGGGCGTTGGTAGCGCTGGAGATAGAAGCTTTCAACAATCCGTTATGATGATAAACTGCCATCAATGTGTTTACGACGAAGGTAACAAAACGCAGGTTATCTTCCGGAGTCTTACCCGGTCCCATTAATAAAATGCCCGTGTCAGTTCCCAAAGACCAGTTGTTGTGTTTACCCGATCCGTTGACGCCCTTAAAAGGTTTTTCATGAAGCAGTACGCGGAAGCCATGACGGCGACTTACCTTACGCATCAATGACATAATCAGTAAGTTATGGTCGTTAGCAAGGTTACACTCTTCAAAGATGGGGGCTAACTCGAACTGGTTCGGGGCAACCTCGTTGTGACGGGTCTTAACAGGAATACCCAGCTTTAACGCTTCAATTTCGAGGTCCTTCATGAAAGCGGCTACGCGGGTGGGGATAGCACCGAAGTAGTGGTCCTCCAACTGCTGGTTTTTGGCACTGTCATGTCCCATCAAAGTACGACCGGTCATTAGTAAGTCCGGACGTGCGGCATACAATCCTTCGTCTACCAGAAAGTATTCCTGTTCCCAGCCCAAGTAAGCAACTACTTTTTTCACTTCCGGGTTGAAGTAACGACATACGTTTACAGCAGCTTTATCTACAGCCCGCAATGCTTTCAGCAAGGGAGCTTTATAGTCGAGAGCTTCGCCGGTATATGCGATAAACACAGTTGGGATGCAAAGCGTATCATCTACAATGAAAGCAGGTGATGAGGGGTCCCATGCGCTGTAACCACGGGCTTCGAATGTGTTACGGATACCGCCATTCGGGAAAGAAGAAGCATCCGGTTCCTGTTGTACAAGCAGTTTACCTGTGAATTCTTCCATCATACCGCCTTTGCCGTCATGTTCAACGAAAGCATCATGTTTTTCAGCTGTACCCTCGGTCAGCGGTGCGAACCAGTGCGTATAATGAGTAACACCCATTTCGATGGCCCATTTCTTCATGCCGGCAGCTACCTCGTCGGCAATACTGCGATCTAGCGGAGCACCGTTGTCAATGGCGTCAATCAGTGCATTGTATACCTTGCTGGGAAGGTATTTGAACATCTTCTCCTTGTTGAATACATACTTGGCGAAATACTCCGAAGGACGTTCGGCAGGTGTTGCTACCTCAACAGCTTTCTTTTTGAAAGCTGTCTCTACTACTCTGAATCTAAGTTTTGACATAATACCTGATTTGATTTGTTGTTAAATATGTTAGAGTAAATAATTACTTTGTTATGTGGTTCCCGGAAAGGCGATCAAACCTGTCCGGAAGTTTTTTCTGTGATTAGCGGGGTAGTGATTAGTAGTAAGTTGTGCGCAGCTGTCTTTCACTAATCACTAAACCGTTCATCACTAAATTAGTTGTAAGCAGATTCTCCGTGTTCGTAAATATCAAGACCTTCTTCTTCGATACGTGCCGGAACGCGAAGTCCGTGAATCTTATCAAGCGTTTTGAAAATGATGAATCCCATGCCTGCTGCCCATGCACCTACTACCAATGCTCCGAATATTTGTGCACCGAGGAACCCGAAACCGTAGCCATAGAATAAACCTTCACTGGTGGAGAACAAACCTGTAAGAATAGTTCCTAAAAAACCACAAACACCATGTACAGAAGATGCACCTACCGGATCGTCTATTTTTAAAACCTTGTCAATGAAGTCAACGGAGAATATCATTACGACACCACATATTGCACCTATTAAGGCTGCTCCTGCAGGAGATACTGCGTCACATCCTGCTGTGATGCCTACCAGCCCTGCCAAGATACCATTCAGTGTCAATGACAGGGAAGGTTTTCCATATTTCATCCAGCTCACCAACAGAGCGAAGAAACCACCGGCACAAGCTGCCAGATTCGTTGTCAGGAATACGTGGGAGATGGCGATAGCATCGGCTTCGGTTGCTGCTGCCAATTGAGAACCGGGGTTGAACCCGAACCATCCGAACCAAAGAATGAATACGCCTAGTGCGGCAATAGTTAGGCTATGGCCTGGGATAGCTTTTGATTTGCCGTCTTTACCATATTTACCGATACGGGGGCCAAGAATGGCGGCACCTACCAAAGCAATCCATCCACCTACAGAGTGAACGACCGTAGAACCGGCAAAGTCATGGAAGGTGGTTCCGAAGAGACTCATCATGAAAGAACCTTCTTCACCGTTCATCAACCAGCCTCCGCCCCATGTCCAGTGACCGGATATCGGATAAATCAGTACACTGATAAAGATGGTGTAGACGATATACA
>ENA-USUG01005429-USUG01005429.1-human-gut-metagenome-genome-assembly--contig:-NODE-5429-length-14547-cov-4.141258_pt1 | contig 14547 bp, 12 predicted proteins | sample MGYA00250059_ERZ773394 | MGnify/ENA primary metagenome ERZ773394 (study PRJEB29103, sample SAMN06111957) | human gut metagenome | biome: human gut; feature: ankylosing spondylitis patient; material... | reverse complement strand
GCTGGATACCGTGATGCAGCCCGAAGTGCTGGAACAGCAAATGCAACAAATCAATGATATCTATTTCAAAGTCTTTGTCACGGTTTTGCCCGCGCTCCGGGCGGAGGCCAGCGGAACCAGCTTCCCGACGGGGAAATTGCGTTCCTGCAGAACCTTGATCATTTCCTGTCCCACAGCGCCGGTCGCGCCAAGGACGGCTACAGTATAGGTTTTCATATCTTCATTCCTCCCACACATTATTTTACAAAGCTGTTGTACAGAACCCGGATGGCTTCCTTGAAGTCCTTGTTGTCCACGCCGAAGATGATGTTCAATTCGTCGGGGCCCTGGTTGATCATACGGATGTTGATGCCGCTTTCGCCCAGCGCCTTGAAGATCCGGCCGGAAATGCCGGGGCGGAAGGCCATCTTCCGGCCGACGGCGGCGACCACGGCAATGTGGTGGTGGACGTCCAGTGTATCCGGCTGGGCTTCCTTTTTGATCTCCGCCATGATGGTGTACAGCTCCTTCTCCACCGCGGCGGTGGGAAGCACGACGGACACGTTGTCAATGCCGTTGGGAACGTAGTCCACGGAAATATTATGCCGCTCCAGCACCGACAGGACTCTGCGCAGGACGCCGACCTGATTGCTCATGCCCCGCTTGGTCAGAGAGATGATAGAAAAGTCCTTTTTGCCCGTGATGCCGGTGATGAACCGGTCGGGGTCAACGTCGCCGGAGAAGGACTCCTGGATCATGGTGCCGGGGGCCTCCGGGTCGTTGGTGTTGCGGATGTTGACGGGGATGTTCTTTTCCCGCACCGGGAAAATGGAATCCTCGTGAAGCACCTGCGCGCCGGAATAGCTCAGCTCCCGAAGCTCGTCGTAGGTGACTTCCGGGATGGCCTGAGGATCGTCCACGATCCGGGGGTCGGCCATGAGGATGCCGGACACGTCCGTCCAGTTCTCGTACACGTCCGCGTCCAGCGCCGCCGCCGCCAGCGCGCCGGTGATGTCGCTGCCGCCCCGGGAGAAGGTGTGGATGGCGCCGTCGGGCATGGCACCGTAGAATCCGGGGATCACCGCGCCGTAGCCCAGCAGCACCTGATTGCGCAGCGCCTTGTAGGACACCTCCCGGTTCACGGTGCCGTCCATGTTGAACATTACCCAGTCTGCCGCGTCCACGAACTGGAAGCCCAGGTAGGCCGCCATCAGTTTGGCGGAGAAATACTCGCCCCGGCTGACCAGCTCCTCCTGGGTCACTTCCTTCGCGTCGATGCGCTTTTTCAGAGCCTCCAGCTCCGGCTCCAGCGCCAGGTCAAGCCCCAGCTCATCCCGGATGTCCAGATAGCGGGACGCGATCATGTCAAAAATGCTGCTGCAGTCCACGCCGTACTGGACGTGGGCATAGCACAGATAGAGAAGGTCGGTCAGCTTATGGTCATTGCCGAACCGCTTGCCCGCGGCGGAGACCACCACGACCCGGCGCTCCGGGTCGGCCAGAAGGATATCCCGTACCTTGCGGTACTGGCCGGCATCCGCCATGGAGCTGCCGCCGAATTTGACTACTTTCATTTTCTGTTCCTCTCTGTCACTCTCAGTCATCCGCGAATTGCCGCGGCGAATGCGTTGGGATTCTCTTTCAGCCATGCGTGCATTGCGGCAACGGATACCGGCGCGGTCACCGCCGCGCTGCCCCAATGCTCCTTTGTCTCGCCGTTCCAGTTGCCGCGAACGTACCATGTCAGCTTCTCGTCGTTCACAGCCGCCGCACGGCCGCCGTAGGGGGCGTAGAAGCCCTTCCCGGCAAGAACGTCCACCAGATCCTGCACCACATTGTATGCGGTGGGGTACCGGCCTGCGCCCTGACCGAAGAAGCTCATGCGCTGGGAAGTCTCGCCGACGAAGGTGATTAAATTGTAGTTCATTGGAACGGCGGCTTCCGGCTCGCCATCTTTGACCAGCGTGGGCTGGACGTAGGCGCTGATGACGCCGTTTTCCCGCTTGCCCGTGGCGATCAGCTTGCACACAAGGCCGTGGGCTTTGAAGTTCTCCACGTCCTCTGCCTTAATGTTGCGGATGCCCGCCACAGGAACGGTTTCCTTGTCCAGGCTCACGCCGAAGGCGATGTTGGAGGACAGAATGACCTTATGCCAGGTGTCGATGCCGTCCACGTCGGTGGAGGGGTTGGCCTCGGCATAGCCCAGCGCCTGTGCCTGCTTCAGCACGTCGTCGTAATTTAAGCCCTGACGGGTCATGTTGTCGAGAATATAGTTGCAGGTGCCGTTCATAATGCCGCCGACCTCCCGGATGCTCTGCACCCGGCGGGCGCGCTCCAGCTCGGAGAGCCAGCCGATGCCGCCGCCCACGGCTGCGGTGCAGCGGAATAAAACGCCCTTTTCCTTCACCAGAGGCAGCAGCTCGTCATAGAAGGTGCATACCAGCGCCTTATTGGAGGTGACCACGTTCTTCCCGGCCTCCACGGCGGCACGGACAAAATCATAGGCAGGGTGCAGCCCGCCCATGGCCTCTACCACGGTGTCGATGCTGTCGTCCTCCACAATATCCCGGATATTGTGGACGGCCTGGGCATCAGGAAGCTTGATATCCTCCAGGCACAGAACCTTGGTCACCTGCATGTCGTCTCTGCTTTCCGTGATCTCATATACGCCCCGGCCAACCACGCCGAAGCCCAGCAATCCGATCTTCATCAAATCATCCTCCATTTTATAGGTATGTGCGGGGATTTTTGGTCAGTGTGTAAAAACGGATGTGTCCATCCCGAAAACACTTGCTTTTTGACGAAAAACAGTATATCATATACCTACTCAAATTTCAACCACGCCAAAAAGCCAAGGTTTTCCCGGTATTCCCCAACTTTTTGTGCAATTAGCAAAGAATCGATCACAGGAGGATATTATGCTCTATCATTCTACCCGGAGCGAAGCCCATTTTGTGGACAGCGCCGAAGCCGTGCTGGAGGGTCTTGCCCCCGACGGCGGCCTGTATATGCCCGAGAGCATTCCCGCATTCGACTGGCAGGCTTGCCTGCGGGGCAGCTCTACGGAAATGTCCGCAAAAATTCTTGCCGCCCTGCTGCCGGATATTCCCGATATGGATACGCTGGTTCGCCGCGCCTATCAGGGAAAATTTGAAACCGAAGATCTGACCCCCACCGTTTCCGTAGGCGGTTATTCCGTGCTGGAGCTGTTCCGGGGGCCTACATCCGCTTTTAAGGACGTGGCGCTTTCCATGCTGCCCCAGCTGCTCACCGCCGCGAAGGCCGTCAAGGGGATGGAAAAGGATATCCTGATCCTCACCGCCACCTCCGGCGACACCGGCAAGGCCGCTCTGGAGGGCTTCCGGGACGTGCCCGGGGTACGCATCTGCGTATTTTATCCCGACGGCGGCGTCTCTCAGGTGCAGCGTGCCCAGATGGTGACGCAGGAGGGCGGCAACGTGGCCGTCTCGGCCGTCCGGGGCAACTTTGACGACGCCCAGACCGGCGTGAAGAATATTTTCGCCGCCTGTCAGGGGCGGGAGCTGCCCTACGCCCTGTCCAGCGCCAACTCCATCAACATCGGCCGTCTCGCGCCCCAGATCATGTACTACTTCCGCTCCTACCGCGACCTGCTGGACGCCGGGAAGATCAAGCTGGGCGACGAGGTCAACTACTCCGTCCCCACCGGCAACTTCGGCGATATTCTGGCGGGGTACCTGGCCAAGCGGCTGGGTCTGCCCGTGGGGAAGCTGATCTGCGCCTCCAACGCCAACAACGTCCTCACCGATTTCATCCGCACCGGCGTTTATGACAAGCGCCGCCCCCTGCTGAAGACCACCTCCCCCTCCATGGACATTCTGGTGTCCTCCAACTTGGAGCGGCTGCTGTACCTGCTGTCCGGAGACACCGCGCTGGTGTCCGGGCTGATGAACGAGCTGAACCGGGAGGGCGTTTACACCGTCCCCGGCGCACTGCTGGAACAAATCCAGAAGAAATTCTGGGCTGCCTACTGCGACGACGCCAAAGCGCAGGAGATCATGGGCCGGGTCTACCGGGATTGGGGTTATCTGTGCGACCCCCACACCGCTTCCGGATGGGCAGCAGCGGAGGAATACGTCTCCCAGACCGGTGACAATCGTCCCATGGTGGTGCTGTCCACCGCGTCTCCTTACAAATTCCCCGCGGCGGTTCTCGCCGCCGTGGGCGGCGATACCTCCGGCAGCGAGTTCGACCAGATGGCGCGGCTGTCCGCCATGACAGGTGTGCCCATCCCGAAAAATCTAGCTGGTCTGCAGGGCAAACCCGAACGCCACACCGGCGTCATCAACAAGGAAGACATGCTGGACTACGTCCTGCATCTGTAAGCCGACAGGAGAAGCTGCATGAAACGAGTTACCATCCGCGTTCCCGCCACCACCGCAAACCTCGGCCCCGGGTTTGACGCCTTCGGCTGTGCCCTGAGCCTGTACACTGACGTTACCTTTGAAGAAACCGACTCCGGTCTGGAGATCACCGGTTGCGACGAAGCCTATACAGGCCCTGACAATCTGGCCTACACCGCCTACTGCGCCGTGCTGGGCACCTTAAGCGAGGAAGTCCGGGGCGTGAAGATCCACATCGACGCCCACATTCCCATCTGCCGGGGACTCGGTTCCTCCGCCGCGCTGCTGGTGGCCGGCGCCATGGGCGCAAACGTCCTGCGGGGCAATAAGCTCTCCACGCAGGGCCTGCTCAACATCACCAACGCCATGGAAGGGCATCCGGACAATCTGGCGCCCGCTTTCCTCGGCGGTCTCACCGCGTCCATGGTGGACGGCGGTCTGCCGGTGAGCGTCAGCTTCCCCCTCCACGCCGGGTGGGAATTTCTGGTTCTCATTCCGGACTTCACCCTGTCCACGCCCCTTGCCCGTTCCGTCCTGCCGGAGCAGGTCAACCGCCGGGACGCCATCTACAACATCTCCCACGGCGCGCTGGTGCTCAAGGCGCTGGAGCTTGGGGACGAGAAGCTGCTGCGCACCGCCATGCAGGACAGGCTCCACCAGAACTACCGGAAAAAGCTGATTCCGGACTACGAAAAAATCGAGGCGCTGGTGCGCACCGTCGGCGCGGCCTTCTGTCTTTCCGGCGCAGGCCCCACCCTGCTGTGCATCACCCGCAACCCCGGGCTGGAAGAAAAGCTCGCCAAAAAGCTGGACAGCATCACGGAGCATCACTGGCAGATGCTGCCCCTGCACGTAGAATTTGAGGGCGCCCACGTCCTGAAAGCAGAATAAAACAAAAACTTCGTATGACGCAAAATCATACGAAGTTTTTTATCTTCTCAAACACCCAGCAGGAGCTTCGCAAACAGGAAATACACCAGCAAGCTCAGGGCGTCCACGATGGTCGTGATAAAGGGGCTTGCCATCACCGCCGGGTCAAAGCCCAGACGTTTGGCAAACAGGGGCAGCGTGCAGCCGACAAACTTGGCCAGAATCACCGTCACGCAAAGCGTCAGGCACACCACGCCGTTGACCAGCAGGCTGATGCTCTCGTTGCCCATCAGCAGCCGATCCACCAGCAGAATTTTCAGGAAGCAGGCAGCTGCCAGCGCCGCGCCGCAGAGCACCGCCGTGCGGGCTTCCTTCCACATCACCCGGAACAGGTCGGTAAAATGCAGCTCGTCCAGACTCAGGGCACGGATGACGGTCACGGAGGACTGGGAGCCGCAGTTACCGCCGGTATCCATCAGCATGGGGATAAAGGCGGTCAGCACCGGGAGCAAGCTCAGGGCATCCTCGAAAGAGGTAATGATCATCCCCGTAAAGGTAGCGGAGACCATCAAAAGCATCAGCCAGGGGATACGGTGCTTGAACAGGTCGAAGGGCGTACTCTTGAGGTAGGTCTTCTCCGAAGGGGTCATAGCGGCCATGATCTCCATGTCCTCAGTAGCCGCGTCCTGCATGACGTCCATGGCGTCGTCGAAGGTGACGATACCCACCATCCGGTTCTCCCCGTCCACCACGGGCAGGGCGATGAAGTTATATTTGGAAAGGGTCGCCGCGACTTCTTCCTGATCGGTCTGGGTAGTGACCGAGATCAGGTTCGTTTCCATGATGTCTTCGATCTTCGTCTCGTCGTCCGCGGCCAGCAGAAGATCCTTTACCGTCACAAGACCGATGAGCGTCCTGTCCTTTTCCGTAACGTAGCAGGTGTAAATGGTCTCCTTATCCACGCCCTGACGTCGGATGCGGAGAATGGCCTCCTCCACGGTCATGTGGGGGCGCAGGGAGACGTATTCCGTGGTCATGATGGAACCGGCGGAATCTTCGGGGTAACGCAAAATCTGATTGATAGAGCTGCGCATTTCCGGGTCGGCGTGCTTTAAGATACGCTGCACCACGTTCGCGGGCATTTCCTCGACGATATCCGCCGCGTCGTCCACGTACAGCTCGTCCAGAACTTCCTTCAGCTCGTTGTCGGAGAAGCCCCGGATGAGAAGCTCTTTGGCCTCCGGCTCCATTTCCACGAAGGTCTCCGCCGCCTGTTCCTTTGGAAGCAGGCGGAACATGAGGGGGATCTGTTTTTCGTCCAGCCCGTCAAAAAGTCCGGCGACATCCATCGGATTCATGGTCGTGAGGATATCCCGGAGAGTTGCATATTTTTTCTCCTCCAGCAGCTTCAGGAGGGCTTTTTCCACAATTTCAAAACGCTCTGCCATTCGTAATTCCTCCTATTCATTTATTTGTGAGATGAATAGGCAATTTACGCAGACAAGAGATTACAGACTCACCCGGACGGCAAGCCGCACTCTACTTCGTCCAGGTATATTGCCGTTGCCGCCAGCGTCCAAGAGAATCCCTCCTTTGAAGTCACAGTTTCTCTTATTTTACCCATCTTTGACGGAAATGTCAACCTTGACGGAAAGAAGTTGGGATAGTAAAATGAGAATATATTGGTTTTCATCATCCGTCGGCTGCTCCGACGGAAAAACGGGAGGGACGCCCATGCTCCGAATTGCCGCCGAGGGGGACGTAAGCGCCATGCTTGCCATTTACCGGCCTTACGTTCTGACCTCTACCGCCACATTTGAATACGACCCACCCAGCGAAGAAGAATTCCTGCGCCGCTACCACGACATCACCGCCCAGTTTCCGTGGCTTCTCTGGGAGGAAGACGGGCAGATCCTCGGCTATGCCTATGCAAGTCTGCCCTTTACCCGGGCGGCATATGCCTGGTGCGCCGAACCGACCATCTATCTCAAATCTCAGGCACGGGGCAAAGGCATCGGAAAAGCGCTGTACGACGCGCTGGAAGCGATCCTCGACGCCCAGGGGTATTACCTTCTTTACTCCCTCGTCTGCGGGGAAAACGAAAACTCCATGCGCTTCCACGAGAAACGCGGCTACCGCACCGTCGCTCATTTCCCGGCCTGCGGCTTCAAGTTTGGCAGGTGGCTTGACCTCAACTGGATGGAAAAGCGACTGAAGGGCGTCGATACCCCCGGCGGCGCTCCCGTCCCATGGCAGGCCGTTATGCAAAACGCAGAATTCATTCACCAATATTTAGATAATTTTTCCCTTTCCTAATCAGGGAAAATATGATATTTTATCAGAGTGGATAGATGTCCCCAAACATCTGCACAAAACCGAGAGAGGCACTAACGAATCTCCGGGGCAACGGGAGATTCTCAAAAAATCTACATAAGGAGCTGTGACCATGTATTTTCAGAAAAAGCGCGTAATTGCGATGCTGCTTGCCGGCGGCCAGGGCAGCCGGCTTAAGGTCCTGACGGAGAAAACCGCCAAGCCTGCCGTTCCCTTCGGCGGCAAATACCGTATCATCGATTTTCCTTTGAGCAACTGTGTCAACTCCGGCATCGACACTGTGGGTATTCTGACCCAGTATCAGCCTCTGGAGCTGAATGAGTATATCGGAAACGGACAGCCTTGGAACCTGAACAAGACCCATTCCTGCGCGCAGGTTCTGCCCCCCTATGAGCGTCACGACAAGAAATCCGGCTGGTACAAGGGCACCGCCAACGCCATTTATCAGAACATCGACTTCGTGGACCGCTTCAACCCCGACTACGTGGTCATTCTCTCCGGCGACCACATCTATAAGATGGACTACGCCGATATGGTTGCCTACCACGAAAAGCATAAGGCTTCCTGCACCATCGCCGTGCGCAGCGTCCCTCTGGCGGAGGCTTCCCGCTTCGGTATCCTGAATACCAACCCCGACAACACCATCTACGAGTTCGAGGAAAAGCCCGCCAAGCCCAAGTCCACCAACGCTTCCATGGGCATTTACTGCTTCAACTGGCAGGTACTGCGGGACGCCCTGATCGCTGACGAGGAAAACCCCAGCTCCGCCAACGATTTCGGCAAGAACATCATTCCAAGCCTGCTGGCCGACGGTCACAAGATGATGGCCTACCCCTTCGACGGCTACTGGAAAGACGTGGGAACCATCGATTCTCTGTGGGAAGCCAACATGGATCTGCTGGGCAAGGAACCTGCCTTCCAGCTCCGGGGCGACAAGCGCTCCACCATCTACGCCCGCAACTCCGCCATGCCGTCCTCCTACATTGACGAGCAGGCCGAGATCGTCAACGCCTTCGTGGCCGAAGGCTCCGAGGTCTACGGCACCGTCCACCACAGCATCATCTCCATCGGCTGTACCATCGGCGAGGGTGCGCTGGTAGAGGACAGCGTCGTCATGCCCGGCGTGGTCATCGAGTCCGGCGCCATCGTCCGCCACGCCATTCTGGGCGAGGACTCCAAGGTCTGCAAGAACGCCATCGTGGGCGGCGCTTACGCCGACGGGGAAAAGAAGAAGATCAGCGTCACGTCCAAGGGCGCTGTCGTCGAAGCCAACACCGTGCTGAAGCCCGGTGACATGCTGTAACAGGAGGAAAAATGCAATGAACATAACCGGTATTGTATTTACCAACGACGCAAGCCTTGGTGAGCTGACCACCAAGCGCACCATGGCCTCCCTGCCCTTCGGCGGTCGCTACCGTCAGGTGGACTGGGCGCTGTCCAATCTGGCCTGCGCCGGTGTCCGCCACATCGGCATCATCTCCCGCCACAACTTCCAGTCCCTGATGAACCACATCGGCGACGGTGAGGAGTGGGGCCTGGAGCTGGAGGAGGGTGGTCTGGAATTTCTGACTCCCTACGCCCAGTCCGAAGTCCACCGCTACCGGGGCAAGCTGGAGTCTCTCGCCAGCGCCATGGACTTCCTCGCCTACGGCTCTGAGGACGAGCTGGTCATCATGACCGACTCCGCCATTCTCTCCAACATCGACCTGACCAAGGTCATCACCTCCCACGTAAAGAGCGGCCGGAACATCACCGTAGTCACCAAGGCCGGTATCTGCAACGGGGAAAAGATGATTGATCTGGCCATGAAGCTGGACGGGAAAGGCAACGTGACCGACATGCTGGTGGACTTTGCTGCCCCCGCCGATTATGTCGCTTCCATGGACATCTTCGTGGTGGACAAGAAGTGGCTCATGCAGCAGACCAGAGAAATGATCGCCCGGGACAAGTTCCACATGGATCGCGACCTTGTTCTGGGTGGCTGGCAGCGGGGCAAGGTTTCCGTCAATGTCTACCAGTTCGACGGTGCCGCCCTGTACAACGAGTCCGTGGAGGAATATTTCAAAAACTCCATGGCGCTCATCGACCGGGACATCCGCCACGACATGTTCGGCGGCAATCATCCCATCTACACCAAGGTTCGTGACCGGGTTCCCACCTACTACGGTGAGGAATGCCAGATCGCCAACTGTCTGGCGGCCGACGGCTGCATGCTGGAGGGCAACGTCAAGGAAAGCATTCTGTTCCGGCAGGTCACCATCGCCCCGGGCGCGGACGTGGAAAACTGCGTCATCATGAACGACTCCGTGGTAGGCGAGGGCGCGGAACTGAAATACGTCATTCTGGACAAGGACGTCACCGTCACCCCAGGGGCAAAGCTCATTGGGACAAAGAAGAGTCCTGTCATCGTCAAGAGGGGGGAAACCGTATGAAAATTGCCATCTGTGCCTCTGAGGGCGCACCCTATGCCAAGTCCGGCGGTCTCGGCGACGTGATGGAGGCTCTGCCCTCCGCCCTGGCCCGCATTGCGGGCAACGAGGTCGTTCTGTTTCTGCCCTACTACCACAAAATCAAAACCAACACCGCCTACATGGTGGAGCGGGTGGCCGAGATCCGGGTGCAGCTGGGCTGGCGGCAGCAATACTGCGGCATCATGAAGCTGACCAACCGAAATGACGGCGTGCAGGTCTATTTCCTGGACAATGATTATTACTTCGGTGCCCGCACCGGCGCGATTTACGGGGACATGGACGACGGCGAGCGCTTCGCCTTCTTCTCCCGGGGCTGTCTGGACGCCATGATCGCCCTGAACTTCATCCCCGAAATCATCCAGTGCAACGACTGGCAGACCGCCTGCATTCCCGTTTATCTCAAGGCCATGTACCACGGCGCCTTCTATAAGACCCGCTGCATGTACACCATCCACAACATCGAATATCAGGGCTGGGCAAACGCCGGGTTCTTTGACGATGTGCTGGGGCTTCCCTGGGAGTACCGTTCCACCCTGGACATGAGCAACTCCGTCAACGTGATGAAGGGCGCCATTGAGACCGCCGACCTTGTGACCACCGTGTCCGAGACCTATGCCCGGGAGCTGATGTATCCCTACTATGCCCACGGTCTGGACAGCGTCCTTGCGGGCAACGCCTGGAAGCTCACCGGCATCACCAACGGCATCGACGTGAACACCTTCAACCCGGAGACCGATCCCGCGCTCCCCGCCCACTACAATTCCGAGACCTTTGTAGAGGGCAAGGCCGCCGTGAAGGCCGCCCTGCAAAAAGAAGTGGGTTTGCCCGTCAAGCCTGACGTGCCGCTGATGGTCATGGTCACCCGGCTGGCCGGTCACAAGGGTCTTGACCTGCTGTGCTACATTGCCCGGCGGCTCATATGGGAGGAAGACGCCCAGCTGCTGATCCTTGGCACCGGCGAAGCTCAGTACGAGAGCTTCTTCAGAGACCTGTCGAACCAGTTCCCCGATCAGGTTTCCGCCCAGATCACCTTCAATCTGGGGCTTGCCGCCCGGATCTACGCTGGCGGCGATGCCCTTCAAACACCGCTGCCATCGGCGTGGACAAATCCACCCTTCGGTTTTCGTAAATTTTCCGATACCGGCAGACCGCAAGATCGGCGTCCTGCTCCATCATCGCCGCCAGCAGTGTCTCATACATCTGCGGCTCAATCCAGTCGTCGCCGTCCACAAAGGTCAGGTAATCGCCTTTTGCCTCCAAAAGTCCGGTGTTGCGCGCGCTGTAGGCTCCACCGTTTCTTTGATGGACAACCCGCACCCGCCCATCCTTTTTTGCATATTCATCGCAGATACGTTCACTTCCATCCGTTGAACCGTCATCTATCAAAAGGACTTCGAGATTTTGATAGGTCGAAGAAAGAATCGAATCCACCGCTTTGGGCAGATATTCCCGGATATTGTAAACCGTCACAATGACCGAAATCAGCCCGGTCTGCTCGCCTTTCTTTTGCTTTTCCGGCTGATACTGTTCCAATTTGCGCATGGGTTCTTGTTCCTCCTTCCTTCTCCTTGCTCCAAAAATGCCTCTGCTCCGACGGTTGCTGTCCCTTTTGATCGCAGCAGCGCTGTTTCTCAGTTCCCTGCCTTACGGTTTCCTATATTCCTGCTCCAGCCAGTCCTCAAACCGCAGAATGTGCCAGATCTGCTTACGCCAGATTCCACGCTGTGTAAAATCCTTCCACAGCCGCGTCACCATTTCCGGGTCAAAATAACCTTCCCGACGGATTTTATCCTCCTTTAACAGACTCTCTGCCCAGTCATAGAGCTCCGGCTCCTTTAACCATTTCTGGATCGGGATCGAAAACCCCTTTTTCGGACGTTCCATCAGCTCCCTGGGCACATGGCGGTACAAAACGTCCCGCAATACAAGCTTGCCTCTGCCGTTTTCCCATTTCATCCACACCGGCAGACTCCATGCAAACTCCACAACGTCCTTGTCCAGCATCGGCACACGGCTTTCCAGAGAGACTGCCATTGCCGTCCGATCCACCTTTACCAGAATATCATCCGGATGGTACATCAGCAGATCCATCAGCATCAGATTGTGCTGCACATCCGCCAGGTATCCGCTTTCGTAGGTTTCAAAAATGCTCCTCGCGCTTCCTCTTTCTTTTGCAATCTTTCCAAGAAACGGCTCGGAAAGATCCGAGCGCGCATACAGCTCTTCTGCATTATGCGCCGATAATAACATGCCCCGGATCTGGTTCGTTTCCTTTTTGGAAAAAGGTCCGTCCGTCAGAAAATATCCTGCCGCACTGCGCACAGGCTGCGGAATTTTCCAGATTTTATTCCACGCGTTCGTGATCGACTGATAGGTTCCGTATCCGCAAAACAGCTCATCCCCGCCATCGCCGCTCAAGGAAACCGTCACATGCTCCCGCGTCAGCTTGCTGACCAGATAGGTCGGGATCTGGGAGGAATCTGCAAAGGGTTCCCCAAACATGTGGCTCAATTTGGGCAGAACTGCTTTTGCATCCTGCTCCGTAATAGTCAGCTGCGTATGCTCTGTCCCCAGATGCGCAGCGATGGCAGCAGCAGCCTCCGCTTCATTGTAGGCGGCATCCTCCATCCCAATTGTGAAGGTTTTAACCTTCCGGTCAGAAATCGACTGCATCAGGGAAACGACAGTAGAGCTGTCGATTCCTGCTGACAAAAATGCTCCCAGCGGCACGTCTGCCATCATCTGACCGCGGATACTCTCCGTCAAAAGCCGTTCCAGCTCTTCCGATGCTTCCTGCCTGCTTCCGGTAAAGGGCTGCTCCTGTCCTTTTTTTGCAGTTTCTGCCATTGACCAGTAGGTTTCGATCCTCCAGTCCCGATAGGGCTTTTCCAGACGCAGGATTTTTCCCGGCTCTAACTTATAAATACCCTCATAAATTGAATACGGTGCCGGAATATATCCGTGGATCAAATACAAATCCAGCACGTCTTTGTTAATTTTTCCACAAAAATCGGGAAGAGCCGCGATTGCCGTCAGCTCGGAGGCAAACACAAAGCTCCCGTTCACCAGCCCATAATACAGCGGTTTTTCCCCAACTCTGTCCCGCAAAAGCCAGAGCTGTTCTTCTTTCCTGTCATAAAGTGCGATGGCAAACATACCCTTGCACAGACAGATCCCCTCTTTTACGCCATAGGCTTCCAGAGCTTCGAGTAAAATCTCCGTATCCGAGCTTCCATGCAGTGCTCCCAAAAGTCCTTCCCTGCGCAGCTTTTTTTCTACCTCCCGGCAGTTATAGATTTCGCCATTGTAGGAAATCACAAACCGTCCGCTATGGGAAAGCATGGGCTGTGCACCGCCCGGCGACAAATCCAGAATGGAAAGTCTCCGATGTCCCAACGTCACGTCCTGACTGTCGTTACACCAGCTGCCCTCTGCATCAGGTCCGCGGCTTATCAGCTGCTCTTTCATCCGTTCCATATCCTCCCGCCAGGTTTTCTGACGGTTGCAAAATCCTGCAATTCCGCACATCGGGACAGCCTCCTTTCTTTCAGTCTGCGACCTCCGGTGCCCAGTTTTCTTCTTCGATATCCTTCCGGCAGCTTGCCTCTGCCTCGCTCTGCTTCTGCTGATACAGCTCCCAGGCGCTGTCCCAGCTTTCGTAGCCCTGCACGCTGCGTCTATCCGGCAGCTCGTAATGACTGTCCAGATACTGTCGCAGAAACTCCGTGCACTTTCCTTCGCCGAGGGCGTTTACATGTCCGCCGTAATCATAAAAATCCGTCGAAAAATCCAGCCCAATCTCATCAATATGCTGATTGAAATCCAGTACCGGATAGCCGGCGGCTTCAATCCGTTCTGTCAGGTCGTTGAACTTCATACGCGCCTCTTTTTCCATCCCATACGGCGACAGGATAAACAGCGCGTCCTTGCCGGTCGAATCGATATAGGAAAGCAGATCATCCAAAACCGCTAACTGCTCTTTGGCAGGCTCCATTTTTTCTGTCACATCAGAATAATCCGTCCAGTCCACCGGGCCCACTCCCGTTTTGATTTCCAGACCCTTTAACAGATTTTTCTTTTCATAGCGCCAGCACGCCAGCTGATCCGGCAAAAAAAGCGTTTTCCAGTTGGAATGATATTTGAAAATATCAAAATAGTAGGTGTAGCGTTCCCTCCTGTCGCTAACGAGCGCATTGATTGCATCCACACGGTTTTTCGAATATTTCAGGTTATCCGTCACCCCGCGCGTGAATACCATCGTATCCTCCCATTCCTCGTCCGGCATGGAAAACATCCGCATCTCAATGATAAACAGCGACGGGTCCTGGGTTTTTTGCGCCTCTTTGAGCAAATATTTGATCGCTTTGGGGCGCTGGTTATTTGTCGAGAGCGGATACGCTGCAATGCCGCTTTTCCCGTAGAGCGCAGGCGCGCTGTAAGATCGGAAGAGCACACGTCTGAACTCCAGTCACTAGCTTATCTCGTATGCCGTCTTCTGCTTGAAAAAAAAA
>ENA-USUG01005426-USUG01005426.1-human-gut-metagenome-genome-assembly--contig:-NODE-5426-length-14557-cov-13.800345_pt1 | contig 14557 bp, 9 predicted proteins | sample MGYA00250059_ERZ773394 | MGnify/ENA primary metagenome ERZ773394 (study PRJEB29103, sample SAMN06111957) | human gut metagenome | biome: human gut; feature: ankylosing spondylitis patient; material... | reverse complement strand
ACCAATCCAAAACCAATTGATATAGGTGAAGTCATAAACATCTACTCCATTCTGAACCGTTTTTTGCCCTTCTATCAGAATACCGCTCATCACGTCCTGCAATCCGGCTCCGATGTAGCTGGCAATACCGACTACTCCCAATGCAGCACCCGAAGCATTACGGGGAGCAATATCCACTGCCATCAAACCACCCAGAAAACAGATCAAAACTCCGATACCTAAACCGAAAAGAACCATTGCCAACACGTCTATCCAAAAATGAGCTCCCGGAACTAAGAGAAACAAACAAAGAGCAAACACATTCATCAATCCGAAAATTAACGCAGGAACATTGCGACGTCCACCAAATAACTTATCAGAAATAACACCTGAAAACATAGTACCGATTATACCACAGACCGGACAAATAGAAATGATAAAACTGGCATCCAATGTGGAATACCCCTTTTGGGCTTCCAAATAAAAAACGCCCCAACTATTGATAGCATAACGACTGATATACATAAAAGCACTCGAAAGAGCCAGTATCCAAATGGCAGGCATCAGCAATACCTGACGCTGTGCTTTATTAAAATCAGCCGTTTCTGTCTCACTCATTTCCTTTTTCTGTTTGGGAACATTCACCGAAGGGAATCCCATGCTTTCGGGAGTATCATGGAAGAACTTCCAGACGATCAACGCTCCTATCAATCCCACTATACCGGCTCCGAAGAAACCATACCGCCAGCCCAACACACTGACAATTGAGGCTATTATCAGAAAAGTCAACGCTTCGCCGATATTATGGCTCGCAGACCAAAAGCCATAGTATGAACCGCGTTCCTTATCCGTAAACCAACGGGAAAGCCCTACTACACAAGAGGCTGCTCCCATAGATTGAAACCAGCCGCTAATCCCCCAAAGGATAGCGAACAGGATAAAAGAATTAGTAAAACCGAGACAAAGATTAACCAAAGCAGTTATCAATAAACCGGTAGTCATAAAACGGTTGATATTGCTGCGGTCGGCAAGGAAACCGTTCGTGAATTTCCCGATCGCATAGGTGAAAAACAATACGGAACCTATGATGCCTAACTCTGTTTCCGAAAAAATTCCTTCATCTACAATAGGTTTCTTTACGACATTCAGGCTAAGACGGCACACATAATACATACCGTAACCGAAAGTCGCTGAAAGAAAGGTAGACCATTTCAGGTATTTCAGACGACGACTATCGGAATTTATACGGGTATCGGAATCCAAACGACATTTGTCGAATGAAGACAAAGTTTCCCTGTTGCAAGGTCTCGGTGAAGAGACCTTGTAAAAATTAATTAGTTGTTTCAACATGGAGAAATTCTTTTAGTCGTGGAGCTTCTTGGTTCGTAAATACTCCAATAGAAGAACAGGACGGTCTGTTTGAATCAGCTTAGCACCCTGATTGATAATCCATCCCCAACTTTCATCCGGTTGGTGAAGTTCTACTGCACGGTCATCATCGTGACCACCACATAATTCTGGCCATAGAGAATTAATGAAAAGGTTGGCACCTGTAGCACGCACTTTCTGAATCAAATCGAGAACCGGCTGACTATCATTATCAAATACCAGTTCATAGGCAGCAGGTTTCATGTGCTTCTGATAGCTGTCAATAATAGCTTCGGCTCCTTCTTTATGAAGCTGTACGACAGGCATGAAAATGACTTTATCCAGCACATCTCCATTTTCTGCTTTCACTTGTTCATAAGGAAGCCCGGCTTTGATAATGCATTGTTGAACTGTCCCGGTCTTTTCAAGAATGGCGTAAGCTTCTTTAAAATAATCATAACCTTTATCAATATTAACCAGAATCTTGCCTTTACAAAGTAACATTACCTCTTCCAGAGTAGGTATCAGGTGAGCCGTTTTATGTCCGGTACCACTTTTTAAGCGGAACTGTCGCAGTTCTTCAAGAGTATAGTCGGCAGGATACCCTTTTCCAGTAGTCGTACGGTCAATCTTTTTATCATGCATCAGAATCAGATGTCCGTCTTTGGTTTTCTTTAAATCAATTTCGATCACATCTACTCCCATATCAATACAGTTCTGAATGGCTTGCAACGAGTTCTCTGGGGCATTACGCCAATCAGCACGATGAGATACGACCAAGACCGAACGAGCGGCCGGTTCTTGAAGATTCGCAATAATTTGATCCGAATGGTTCTGGGCTTTTAACCCTCCTGCCAACAGGAGGGTTAAAGCTATCAATAAATTTATTTTCCTAAGCATATCTTTCTATTTTATTTTTGTAAGGCATTTCTTTTTGCATTCTGTCCGCGCTGTGCCCATGGAGAATTAGCAGGCCCTTCAATTCCGCAGTCAATAGCCACCAATTTACAGGCTCCGTTCTCTTCATAAGTGACATATACGATACCATAATCCGCAATTACAGGAGATGACCAAATCTTAGTTCCCAATTGCTGTCTGTATTTCTCTGTTCCATCAGCATTCAGAACAATATAATTGCCTCCATCATCACAGATGTGGATATTACCTTCACTATCCACAGCCGGAGTTGTTCCTATTTCGGCAGAAGATGCATAACTCCATTTCTTCGTTCCTCCCTTAGTCAAAGCTATTACTTGAGCATTCGGATTTTTCGTTCCCACATAGATCGTACCATCTGCACCGATAGCCGGACCACCTTGGTCAATCTTACCGATAGTGCCGGTAGCCGGGTATCTCCACAACTCATTCCCCTGATCGTCATAAGCGGCAATTACTCCTTCCGAGAACGCAACATAGACATTTCCTTGCGCATCAATAGCCGGATATACGGCGGCGGCAGTATTTCCCTTGCCCAGATTAGGAGACAGGTTCACACCATCCTCGGTGGTACGGGCAAATCCGTTTGCACCCGACAAGGCTGAATAAACAACCCCGTTTTGGCCTACTGATATACCTCCGTTAGCACCACCGTTAGGAGATTTACGTCTCCAAAGTTGTCTGCCGGAACTACGGTCTACCATGTGTACCGATCCGTCTGTTCCCCTATTACCGATCAAGATGTTACCATCACGGGCCAAAGCCGGAGAGATATACGGAATATTTGTTCCAATGCCTATCTCATATCTCCATTTTTGCGTCCCGTCGGGATGAATGGCATATAAACTACTACTGATATTCTTATTTGTAGTGCTTGAACCGATATAAATCGTTCCGTCAGCATCCACCATCGGGGATGAACCTTGGTCACCAGCTCCTCCGTCTTTACTCAAATCAAAAGCCCATTTCTGATCTCCCGACGGTGAATAAGCGTAAAGGTGAAGAGCGTTGGATGACACATACACATCTCCATTGTCACCCACAGCAGGGGATATAGACCTCAAGGAAGAGGAAGTTTCAAATGTTTTTGTCCAAAGGATTTGTAATCCTGAAACAGAAGTGTTACGAACATACAGCGTAGCCTGTTTGGTATTCGTTGCTCCACGATCATCGGTAGCCGTCAGTTTGACAGTCACAAACCCTGCTGTTGTGAACGTCACTTCCGGGTCTTTTTCCTGCGAGGTTTGCCCGTTTCCAAAATCCCATTCATAAGCGACTACTTCTCCGTCTTCATCCGTTGACTTGTCTGTGAATTTCACTTTCTCATTCACTTTGCAAATAGCAGGATTATAACTAAAGTCCGCCATCGGCGGCCTATTTGTCGGGCGAATCACAACCGTATGTGATGCCGTCGCATATCCTCCGAATTCATCTGTTACCGTCAATTTAACGACATAAGTCCCTGCTTTCTTATACAGGACGGACGCGTCTTTGGTCGTAGCCCGATTTCCTTCACCATCAAATCCGAAATGCCAAAAGTATTCGGCTATCTGACCTTCTGTTTCAACAGATTCGTCAGTCAGATAAACAATATCACCTAGTGTATATTCTTCCTTATCAGTTGTAAAAGCAACTTCAGGGGACTTTGTTTGCCGCACTTTCTCATCGTCTTTGCAGGAGAATAAGCAAACGGCTACCAGCATCAGAAATATATATTTTTTCATCATTACTTTATTCATTATTAAAGATTGAACAAATTATCTTTTCCCTTTTTGTTTCAAATAAGCGTCCAGCAATTGGGGATGATCGGTCTGTATCATACTGATTCCTTTTGACAAGATCAAATCGACACCTGTATAATTGCCTTGCGTCATTTGAGTGTCATACGTATAGCCGTTCATATCGAGCATATTGGTTGACACGAACAAACCTTTGGAAGAGATGGCCGCAGGCAGTCCACCATTTAAAGTTTTGCTTAAAGAAATCTGGGTAAAAATCACTCCCGGCTGTTGTGACAGGAAATCAGCATGTTCTTCATCCTCACATTGGGGATAGGGTATCGGCGCAGGAGAATAATTCAGGATATTCTGCAATACATCCCGATTATTGGAGGTATAGAAAAAAACACGGTCCAACATTCCACAACTTTTCACGACATCATAGAGCTCTTTGGGAGATACTTTATTTAGAAAGTCCAAATCGAAAAAGATCTTTCCACGTCCTGCCACCAGTGCGTCGTATAATGAAGGTACTGTATGATTGGTTATCGTTCCATCTGCCAGTTTAAGACGATAGGACTGAATCTGCTCATAAGTCAAATCTTTCACTTTCCCTGTTCCGGTAGTGGTCCGGTCTATCGTTTCATCGTGCATCAACACGATGATACCGTCTTTGGTCATACGCGGATCGACTTCCACAATGTCAACAGCTCCGTTCAACGCGATACAACTTTCAATACCGGCAATAGAGTTTTCCGGAATATTGGGATCGGAAGAATTTCCTCGGTGTCCCATGATCCAAACTTTAGCCGGGTCAAAGTTCTGTAAAGCATAACGCAGGCTCTTTCCTTCCACTTGTAACTTCTGCAAAGCAGCCGCCACATTACCTGCATTGTCTGTCACTCTCACCGAAACATTGTAGATTCCTTCTTTTTTGAAAACGTATTTCAATTCAGACTCTTCTCCCAACGTTTGCCCCTCCATTGTCCAGACAACAGATTTAATGTCTGTACCACCGCTAATGTTAACTTTCAAAATGACGTTCTCTTCCAACGCCGGATAAGCATTGCTCGCTATTATTTTTGCGGCAATAGTGCCCTCTCCCTGTTCATTATTCGTGTTATCATCACCACAGGAAAACAGGACCACAGCCGATAGGAATATACATATGATATTTGTAATCTTCTTCATCACCGTATTTTTTTAATTATATCCTTCATTCTGGTACATTCTCACAGGGTCCAATTTGTGTTCATCATACGGAACAGGTAAAAGAAAATCTTTCTCTGAAAAGTTGGGATTCTTTGCCTTCATATGATTCAGTAACTCCTGACGGGAATATAAACGTAGTAGATCATACCAATATTGTCCCTCGTAAGCGAGTTCCACTCTTCTCTCGTGGAGAATTGCATCCCGGAGATTACTTCCAGAATAATCGTCTAGCCCGGCACGTTCACGCACCATATTCAAATAACTGGCAGCATCGCTCTCACCCAAGTGCATCTTTACTTCCGCCAACATCAAAGCAACGTCGGCATAACGTAGTACGATCCAGTTGTTGGCACCATAACCATTCACATCGTCAAGATCGGTGTACTTTTTCACATAATTGACGTTTTGAGACGTTCCGCATGAAATAGCTTTCCGTATATCACCCGCTTCATAAGTGCCCATCATCTCATCCGTCGGTATGTTATTACCTGTTCCCGACTTTTGTGAAGTCAATCCTGTCTGGGAAGTAGGTTGAAAAATATAGGCATAATTCGATGCTAAACTGGAATTTCCTCCTTTATACATGACTTGAAAGATATTTTCCGGACAGAATGTCTGTGCATCTTTATCAAATAGATCAGTATACGGTATATCTTTCAAATTAGTAAAAGGTTTCACATTCCAAGCTGCAACCAAATGAGTCTTTGCCGATTGTAAATTGTCATGTCTATCTGACTGAAAATCCGTATCGGCTGCCATCGTCAGATATACTTTACCCAGCAGGGCATGAGCTGCTGCCTTCGAAGCACGTCCTACCCCATTCCCTGTCTGAATATCAGGCAACTCACTATGAATCACTTGAGTCAGATCGGAGATTATCAGCGCATAAACCTCACTTTTAGGCTGACGTGCCGTATGTTTCTGGATTTCGTCTTTCGTCTTCAATTCTTTTGTCACGATGGGCACATCACCAAATTGCAGTACAAGATGAAAATAGGTCAATCCACGCAAGAAGTACATTTCCGCCTTTTGCTGATTCTTTACTGTTTCATCCTTGAAAGGAATATCGTCAATCTGGTCTAATATGATATTCGCCCTTGTTACGCATTTGTACAGATCTGCCCAATGTGTTTTCACCTGTGCATTATCAGTGGTTAACGTGTAATTGAAAAACTGGTAGTTTACACCGTTTCCCGCTCCGGGATCTTGCAAAGTCGTATTCTCCGAACGGACATCGGTATATAAGTACATGTTTTTATAATATCCGTTTCCTCTCAAAGCGGCGTATGCGCCATTGGCTGCCATTGCGATATCATTTTCTGTCTGATAGAATGTACTTGCTGGAATTTTATTGGGGTTTGTCTCCTCCAAAAAACTTGTGCAACTACTGCAAAGCAACAGAGAACTTACTACGCTCCATATCATGTATTTTTTCATAATCTAATTCTTTAGTGAGTTAAAATGTTATTTTTGCTCCAATACTGTATGTACGCGCCAAAGGATAAACTCCCCAATCAAAACCGGGTAAGAGGTTGTCACCTTTATAATCGACTTCCGGATTATATCCTTCATAATCTGTCAGAGTAAACAAATTATCAACGCTTACATAGATTCTCAATGCCTGAATGCCTGCCTTCTTCATCCAATTAGCCGGAAAATTATAACCTAAAGTGATATTGGCACAACGGAAGAAAGAAGCATCATCTACCATATAGGAACTAAGCCGCTGACTTGTATTAGGCGTGGAACTACGCGCGGCACGGAATACTCCGCCAGAACCCGGATTATCGTCAGAACGCCAACGGTTCAAGACTGAAACTAACTGATTACCCGACCCTTCCATATTATACAGGTAATACTTTTGGAAGTTAATGACTTTCGCTCCTTCTGAACCAGTAAACGTAGCTCTCAAATCAAAGTTTTTGTATGAGAAATCGGTGCTGATGCCATACGTGAAGTCAGGATAAGCATTTCCTAAAATATCACGGTCGTTTTCTGTGATTGTGCCATTCTTATCAACATCTTTCCATTTCACATCTCCCGGATGCACGTTGTTATAATTGGGAACCGCCGGCCCTACTAATTGATAGCCTTCCGGGAATTTTCCGTTAACCTGGTTACTCTTGTCGATCATAATATTCGTATAATCTTTCTCTGAAATAATGCCATCAGCGATATAGCCATAGAAAGAGCCGATAGGAAGTCCAGAACGAGTGACGTGACTCACAACATTACGCTCGCTTACCAAATATAAATCATTAATACCACCCAAATCAACAACCTTATTCCGGTTTACCGATATATTGGCACTCATATTCCACTTAAATTCTCCGGTCAGGATACGGGCATCTACCTGAAAATCAACTCCACTATTCCGTACTTTGGCATTCTTCAAGTTTGTTTTCACACTGGAAGAACCGGAAATGGAAGATATAGGTTGATCGTACAACAAATCATACGAAAGACTATTATAATAGTTACCTATTAAATTTACGCGTCCATTGAATAAGCCTAAATCGAATCCGGCATTATATTGGGAGGTCTTTTCCCAACCAATAGCCGCATCTCTGAAAGTACCTTGCCAATAGGCTGTTTCCACTGAATTTCCAAACACATAGCCGCCTTGGGACATAGTAGCTGTATGTTCATAATTACCGATATTATTGTTTCCACTTAATCCCCAGCTTGCACGAAGTTTGAAGGATGAGTTGTTTCCCAATAGATTCTGATAGAATTTCTCATTGGATACAGTCCAACCTAAAGATATGGAGGGAAACCATCCCCAACGATTTTCCTGACCAAAGCGGGAAGAACCGTCGGTTCTTACAGTACCGGTCACCACATAACGATTGTCGAATGAATAATTGACGCGTGCCAGATAAGACATCATTGTCCATGCAGCTTTTCTCGTATCACTACTATACAAGCCTACGTCCGAGGCATTGGGACCATGTGCCGTTACTTCATGAATACGGTCATCAGGAAAACCGGTGGCTTCAATGGCTACGCGATCATACGTCTTTTTCTGTAATGTGTAACCTACTAAAGCATTCAATCGGTGCTTTCCATATTCACCATTATAATTTAATGTGAACTCTCCCAGACGATCGACATCGCGATTGGTTATATCACGAGCTTTCACACGGGCTTGAATGGCATCTGAATTTGGCATATCGCCATCTTGCCCCACCGTACGCGGACGGTAATAATTATATCGGGAGGTGTAATATTGCGTACCCAGATTGGCTTTAAATTGGAGTTGCTTCAGTATATCGTATGTAATATTAGCGTTGAAATTCATTCGGCTTGATTTATTCCGAATATCTATTTCATGAGCAAGTGCCACGGGATTCTCCACCATCTGATAACCATCCGCTTTCATTGCAATCTGATTTCCTACGGCATAACTTCCATCGGTATTGTATACAGGAAATTGGGGAAACATCAATAATGCACTCTGCACGATACCATCATTTATATAACGCCCGTCTGCCTGAACCTGTCGTTCGGAAACATCAACAAATGAAAAGTTTACTCCGACCTTCAAACGTTTGGTGACTTCTGCATCTACATTGGCACGAACATTCAGCCGTTTATGATTGGAAGGGGCAATAATACCGTCCTGATCGAGATACCCCAGACTAAAACGGTATTTTAAGAAGTCTTGTCCACCGGTCACAGATAAATTGTGACGATGCATCGGGGCATTTCCGTAGATCGCATCTTGCCAGTCTGTATTGTATACGGGTTCAACGGGCTTGCCGGTCGTAAAATCAAAAAACAAGTCAGAGATGCCTACTTCATTCAAATTGAATCCTTTAGAAGCTCTGATCGCATTATCATCCAAAGGGTTCCATGACTTTCCGGCAGCTTCCGCTTTGTCACGATAAGAGTTGTTACGGGCGTCGATGACCAAATCTCTAAACTGATATGCATCCAACAATTTTATTTTACGTTCAACTTGTTGTACACTAAACTGATAATCGTAATCGATACGTGCTTTTCCCGAATTACCGCGTTTGGTAGTAATAAGTACAACGCCACTGGCACCACGAGATCCGTAGATGGCCGCTGAAGCTGCATCCTTCAATACATCAATCGTTTCAATATCTTCCGGATTGATATATACGTCTTCCGAAGCCGGATAACCATCAATTACGTACAATGGAGTGGTACTGGCAGAAAGCGAATTGGTTCCACGCACTTTGATCTTGACTCCTTCTCCCGGTGCTCCACTCGTCTGCATCACCTGCACACCTGCCACTTTACCTACCAAAGCCTGTCCGGCAGTCGCTGCCGATAGGGAAAGTTCACTAGCCTTAACACTTGCCAAAGAGCCTGTAAAGTCACTTTTCCGCATGGGAGTATAACCAACCACTACCACTTCGTCTATCAGTTTACTATCTTCCTGTAGCACCACTTTTGACAGATTCTTGTCGGTAGCCCGAAGTTGAACAGCTTTGTAGCCAATATATGAAACGGTTAGTTGAGCCGTTTCAGGGACATCATTGATAGAGAAGTTTCCGTCTAAATCTGTTATCGTTCCATTGGAGGTTCCTTTAACAAGAACACTGGCACCAATAATGGGATCTCCGTTCGAATCTACCACCGTTCCGAAAACTTTTATATCTCGTTGCTTCTGTTGTTCTTTACGAACCAAAACGATGACATTTTCTTGTTCTTGTTTGTAAGTGAGTTCCATTTTCCCCAGAAGTTGCTTCATGACCTGCTCAATGGTTGCATTCTGCACATTTAACGAAACTTTCTGATTTAATTCAGGGAGATTCTCATTGTAGAAAAACTTGTAATTGCTTACTTGCTCGATTTTCTTCAAAGAGGCTCTCAAAGAAAGGGCTTTCACGTTCACCGTTATTTGAGAATAAGCCGTAAAAGAGAGGCTTAGGAACAATGTCAGGCAAATGGCCCGTAGTGTTCTCCAGTTCTTACTTCTCCCTGCGTCAGTTTGAGGGAGCCTTACAAAGGTTGTTCTGTGTTTCATATATCAAAACTTTTAAGTTATTTGATAGGTATACAGACTGCTCTGTCCTCTCGTCCAAGCGCCTATCTATCTTTAACTCTTGTTAACCAATACGGTTTTATGAATAAAAAAGCCATTCCTAAGTTGTGGGCTCTGGAATGGCTCAATTCTATATTATACTCAATGAACGATTTATACGACTTTGTACTCACCAATATTACGTTCTTCAGCATTAAAGGAAACCCCGACTTTGACTAATTCACGCCCGTCTGTCCGGTAAGGTAACAAATATCCTTTTTCATCTATTTGTTTCAGAGCTTCGTCTACTATTCCTTCCAATTTAAACTCAAAAACATAAATACGGTCTTTCGTTTTCACCACGGCATCGGCACGACCTTTTGCGCTACGGACTTCTGCATCCACATATTGTCCCATCAACTTAAAGACGAGATAAAAGATAACCTGATAATGACGTTCGGTCTTTGTGTTCAATTCGTAGGGAATGTCGGCAAAGAATGATTTCATACGTTCCATAAAGGAATGAACGTCGCCCGACTGAAGTTCACGGACAAACTTAACTGCATTAAAATCCGTTTCATCAGAAGAGATGGGTGTATAATAAGGGATCAGGAATTTAAGAAAGCCATATTTTACCTCATCATTCGGAAAACCTAGCGTATATAGGTTCAATGATTTATCAAAGTTTTTAATTGTCAGATAACCACTTTGGTAGATCATCGGAAGGGGATTCTTTGTCTCTGCACGGTATTCGGCAAATCCGGAACTTCCTACTTCCAAGCCATCTATCAGCAAACGTAAATCATAATCACTTTGTTTCAACAAGTCTACAAGATAGGTAGGAGTACCGGTCTGGAACCAGTAATTATCAAACATTAATCCATCAAAGACATTGAGGACACTGAAAGGGTTAAACAATCCATCTTCGCTATATGTAAAGTGATAGCCATCGTACATCGCCGTCATTTTATCGACAGTATCTTCAAAAGACATCTCCTGCACTTCTGCCAACCGCTCCAACTCGGGAGTAAATGTGGATACTAACTCCTTTTTAGTAATACCACAAATATTGGCGTATGGAATTTTCATACTTATATCATTCAGCTGATTCAAATCACTGAACACACTTACTTGGGCAAATTTTGTGACTCCTGTCAAGAATATAAACCGAAGATAGCGGTCGGAACTTTTCAGTACACCATAAAAGGCTTTCAGAATACGACGGTATTCATCCAACAGGTTCTCATCTAAAAGGGCTTGCAGCAAAGGTTTATCATACTCATCAACCAATACCACAACTCCTTTTCCTGTTTTCAGATAGGCTTGCTCAATGATATAACTAAAACGTTCTTCAGGACTACGGTCTTTCTTCTCATCACCATATACGGCTTCCCATTTCTCCAAATACTGGTTTAGCATGGCAACCAAATCTGCCGCCGTCTCATATTTCTTCGCATTCAAATCAAGATGCAGAACCGGATATTGCTCCCACTTCGTCTCTAACTTTTCAATTGCCAAGCCTTCAAAAAGGTCTTTACGACCCTGAAAATAGGCTTCAAAAGTGGAAATTAGCAGACTTTTGCCAAAACGACGGGGACGACTAAGAAAATAAGGCACTTTAGTAGCTGCTATCTGATATATAATGGCTGTTTTATCCACATACAAACACCCCTCTGCACGCATCTTTTCAAATGTCTGTATCCCTATCGGCAATTTACGTTCCAATGTATTCATTGCATCTTCAAATTAGTGTACCACAAATATAGACGTTATTCAATGAATAAACAAAGATACTCTATGAAAGTTCCACTTATTTCTCTTTCAAAACAATCACCGAACCGTCCATTTCATAATAGAAAGGTGAAGTAAGCATCAGGATATTCAATGCATTCTGTATGCCACCTCCCGGAATGGTTCCGGTGAAATATTCATTAGGTAGTTTATTGGAGTCGAAACGAATCTCTACGTCATAGATGCGTGAAAGGGTTTTCATTATATTTTCCAAAGATTCTTTCTCAAAATAGATATTTCCTTTCGTCCATTCAATGTAGTCACTCGGGTGTACTTGAGTGGCTGTTATCTTATGAGTGGCTTTATTATATTCTATTTTGTCGCCGGGCTTCATGATATGCGACATTTTCTGCGCATAAACCCCTACTTTTCCTTCCAAAAGAACGACCGTCACGTCTTTGGCATCTTCATAGGCAGATACATTAAAAGAAGTACCGAGTACTTTCACTTCCAAATCCCCGACCTGCACTATAAAGGCATGTTTTTCATCATGAGCTACTTTGAAATAGGCTTCACCATTCAGTTGCACACGACGCACATTTTCTCCGAAGTTATTCAGATAGCTTAATTGTGAAGCTGAATTGAGAACGACATTCGTTCCGTCCGGCAATTCGATGGTTGCTTTATCTCCTTTATCGGCTTTTACTATAAAGGGCGCTCCCACTGTTTGCGAAGAATCTATAAGATAGTAGGTGAAGAAGGCAATACAAATGGGTAAAACGATGGCGGCAGCCCATTTCCAAAGATTCATGCGAATAGTTCTTGGTTTCTCTTTTCCCTGTGTCTCTTCTTTTCCCTGCGTCTGTTCTTTGATTCGGGCAAATAGTTTGTCGCGCAGTACCGGATTAATACCGGCATCCGATTTGGAAAATTCTTCTTCCCACCAGTTCTGTAAATGGCGGTCGTTCTTTATCCAATCGGAAAGTTCTTTAATCTCCGCATCCGTTATATTTCCATCGAAATACTTTTCAATCAGTTCTTTATAATATATCTTATCCATCTTCTTTCCTGCTTATTTACAAGTATACATTTTCATCCTATCTACTATCCAAAAACGTGTATTACAATTACATTTCATTAACAAAAAAGGCGATCAGAAGCGCAATTACCTTATCGTAATGCTTCATCAACTGCTCACGCATAAATTTCACCGCCAAAGATAATTGTGTGGCGACTGTACTTTCAGAAATACCCATCATTTCAGCAATTTCCTTATTCGTATAGTTCTGACGCTTACTTAAGATAAAGATTTTCTTTCGCTGTGCCGGCAATTCTTCCGCTAATGAGTCGATATAGTCGTTCAAGAAATGAAGATCAATATTCTCTTCTGTTTGCGAATCACGATCCACACTGCTTTTCAGCAGATATTCATTGTAAACATATTCAACGGTCTGACGTTGGTACATGTTCATCAGTAAATTTTTGGCTATCGTACAAAGAAAAGAAATAAATGAAGCGTTGGTATCGACTTTCTCACGTACTTCCCATATACGGATAAAAGTGGATTGCACCACTTCTTCAGCCATATATTGATTGCCGGAAGAAAGCCGCATAATGAAATTGTACAGTTTACCGCTGTACATATTATACAATCTTTCAAATGCTTGAAAAGAACCGTCTTTTAAATCGATTAATAAATGTTTTTCATCTGTAAAATTCACCATAGCTTAGAGTTTTGCAACAAAGGTATGCAACCATAGACCATTAACAGGTGACAATATTATTAATATTTTCTCAATTATCCGATTTTTATGAGGAAAAAGATACTAATATCAGGATAGTGACGCCATCCGGTCAAGATAGTGACGCTATCTAATCAGGATAGTGACGCTATCTTGAACGGATACCGTCACTATGTTCAGTAAGGTAGTTCGCATTAATAAGTCAAGCGGATACCAGCCTGTATATTGAAGTTAAACGGATTCTCTTTACGTATGGTCTGTATATCCGAACCGTCATCAAAATAATAAGCAACACCGGGTTCTACATAGATACCCAGACGTTTCGTTGCGTTCACCTGTGCACCTACCGCACCGGATACCGAGAATTGCAGAGGTTTCACCGTTTCTTTCTCGGAACCGAGCTTTCCATAAACACATTTCTCCACCATACCTCCACCGGAGACGTAGAGAGTGACGAGTTTCTTATCAAGGAAATTCCAGTTGGCACGCAGCGGAATACCGACATAATGAAGTTTTTGTTCTATCTGCTGCTCTTCACCCGCCAGTTTCGCATCCGAAGAAAGCAATGTGTAAGTCAATCCCGTTTCGAGAGAGAATCCTTTGGCCAGTCCTTTACAGACGGACAATCCGAAGGAAATTGGTTGATGGTGCTTAATGTCGACCACTTGTTTTGCCTGACGCAGATAAGGCACTCCATCTTCAAAAACCAATGTCTGATCGTTAGGTATCTCCATCAAACCGTTGGAAACAGAAAGCATATTCACACGAGACATATAAGCATGAGAGCCGGCACCGACTTCTGTGGATGCTCCGCCCGAATTTCCAACCGATAGTCCCATGGACCATGTTCCTTTTTGAGATGCTCTTTTTTCTGC
>ENA-USUG01005424-USUG01005424.1-human-gut-metagenome-genome-assembly--contig:-NODE-5424-length-14558-cov-4.021684_pt1 | contig 14558 bp, 15 predicted proteins | sample MGYA00250059_ERZ773394 | MGnify/ENA primary metagenome ERZ773394 (study PRJEB29103, sample SAMN06111957) | human gut metagenome | biome: human gut; feature: ankylosing spondylitis patient; material... | reverse complement strand
ATTTGGAAAGGACGGAGTACTGCCTATAGAAGCTCTGACCTATATGACACAGAACCTTTTACGATGTCCCAGAGCTGCATGAGATGTTGAATCACCTTCATGAAATGGGATATTTGGCATTTGAGCATCCTAAAAAGCAGATTGAAAAAGACGGCACAAAAGTAAGAGTCCCTGATACAGATTTACCTAAAGGATATAATATTGTTGCAGGAAAATTATCCTTTGAGTTTTCAAAGATTTTAAGTCCTGATGAGATGGCACCTACATTGGTTGCTATGGATGTTTCTAAATTAGGTGTAGTTGATGGAAATGGAATTCGCAGATTATCCATTAGAGAATGTCAACGATTGTGTGGTTATCCAGACGAATACTCACTTGATCAATTAAGTGAAGGAGATGCATTTGATTTACTTGGAAATACTGTATGTGTTCCTGTTATTAAAGAAATTTCCTTACGATTAGGAGAAATATATCAAAAACAAAGATAGGGGGAAGGAAAATGCGATTGACGGCACAGCAAGTGTACGATAAGCTGATTAATGAAGATGCTATTTTAACCTTAGAAGGTCAAATTAAATTCTTTTTAGGCGAAGTCAGTATTATTGTAAAACAAAAAGATGTTGTTGGTAATATTATGCAGGAGTGGTTGCAAGGTTGGATGGATCATAACGGGATTGAATATGCTCCTGACACTAATTCTCAGATGCCACCAGACTTTTATTTGAACCCAGATGATAAAACACAGAATTTGTTGGAAGTGAAAGCTTTCAATCGTTCGAATAGTCCGGGTTTCGATATTGCAGACTTTAGAATGTATGCATCGGAAATTTTAGAAAAGCCATATATGTTGGATGTAGATTATCTGATTTTCGGATATGATATGAGCGAAGATGGTGTTGTTACAATTAAGGATGTTTGGTTGAAAAAAGTATGGGAAATTACTAGGAGAATGGAAAACTATCCTATCAATCTCCAGGTAAAAGATGGAGTAATCCATAAGATTCGCCCAGGTGTTTGGTACTCTGATAACTCAACCGATTATAAAATGTTTGAATCATTGGAAGATTTTATCTCTGCTATTGAAGAAACAACATTTAAGGAGCCTAAGTTAAGGGATAGTATTGCCTCAACATGGCTGACAAAGTTTAACAAAGCATATAAAGCTCGTTATGGTAAAGAATTAAATGTTCCTAGATGGAACGATATTAAAGATAAATATGATGTTGGAACCGTTAGAAGATATGAAAAAGCGGAAGCTACATTAAAAAAATCAGAAGCAGCTTTGAAAAAATGCGAAGATAGAGTTTTGATGTGGGCACAGAAGCTGTCTGAAGCGAAAACAGATAAACAAAAAATAAAAGCCGAGGAAAGCCTTAAAAAAGCAAATGTTTCTTTGGAAAGTGCAAAAGACAGAGTAAAGGAAGCAAAGAATAGACTCGAAGCATATGCTCAGATGCTTGGTTAAAGAGGTGATATTTGGGAGCATGAGCGTAATCAAAACCATAATAGAAAAGATGAAACTCAAAGAAATCTGTGCAGTATTATTTATTGCAGGGATTATAATTACATATATGCCACAAGACTATGCTATGAAATTTAGCATTGTGGAATTTCGTGAAACTTATCAAACTTATATCAGTGTCGGGCTCATAATCATTGCCGCCTTCTATATTTTTAGTTTTATTACATGGGTCAGTGAGAAGATATTTTTCAAATTCCATAATCCGGAAAAAATAGGAAAGAATTATTTGAAAAATGTAATGTCAGCCGATGAGATGGGGTTTTTAGTCGAAAAATTTTACGATCGAGAAAGTAATGTTTTTCGAAATACCGCCTATATCGATATGAGTGATGGGCGAGGAGCTGGATTAACAAGTAAACATGTTATCTATCTCTCTTCGAATATTAGTAATTGGAATTCCTTTGCATATAATTTGCAACCATGGGCATACAAATTCCTTAATAAAAATTTGAAAGAAGGAAATATTGTTGTAAGTGGTTCTAGTGTACAATTTCAACTTAAATGATTAAGCCAAGCAGCAGTCATCCGCCTCCTCTTGCATTTGATTTGCAAGAGCCTTGCTGCGGGACAAGAGAGTGTCGATACTTGATGCTTCAAGTGGCATTACATATCCACCACGTATAGATTTCTCCTTGGATGGAGATGAATGCCGGTATCCAGCCTCGCCGAGATCGTCTGCAACTTCAAAATATCATGTGTAAGAGAATGTTCTTCTGTAGCCGGTAAAGCTACGGAAGAATGTTCTCTTTTTATAGTATATTAATTGAGTGTTATCTGAAAGAATTGTTGTATATACTATATCAAATACCTGAGAAATGGACAGGAAGCGTGAAATGAGATTACCTATTTATATAGAAGCAGCAATGGGAGTTTTTCTGGTAGTGATTCTGGCAATGGCAGGAAGAAACGGAATGATTCCTCAGAACCAGAAAAATAATGTTATGAAACAGTCAGAAGTAGAACAGAAATCAGATTCTGACATACAAAACGAAAAGGAAGGAGTTGCGGAAGAGGCAACAGATTCGATAGAAGAAGTTGCACAGACTGACAGCGTAGCAATAACAGCACAGATGTGTTCTCCGGCCGGGCAGTATCCGGTTATGGGGGAGAGTGTTGTTACGGTGGATGAGCTTGCAGATTATTTCAATCAATCGGGATACGAATATCCGTCGGAAGAACTGGCAAAAGGTGGAGCAGATACCATAGAAACATTCTGCCAGATCTACTGTGAAGAAGCAGAGGCAGAAGACATCCGGGCAGAGGTTGCATTTACCCAGGCAATGAAAGAGACTGGATTTCTTCAGTTTGGCGGTGATGTAAGTATTGAACAGTTCAATTTTGCCGGAATAGGAACAACCGGGGGAGGAGTGCCGGGAAATTCTTATCCGGATGTCAGAACAGGAGTGCGGGCACAGATACAGCATCTGAAGGCCTATGCGACAGATGAACCGCTGAATCAGACTTGCGTGGATAACCGTTATGAATATGTGAAAAAAGCTTCCGCACCTTATGTACAATGGCTGGGACAGAAAGAGAACCCGGAAGGAGCCGGTTGGGCGACAGGAGAGAACTACGGGTATGATATTGCAGGGATGTTGCAACATTTACTTCTAAAAGAGCAAGGTTAAGAAGATATGGCTGGACTTCCGGCTGTGGTTATGATATTTTAAGATTTCTTAAAGAAAGGGAAATCCCTTGACAAATCAGCCTTTGACAGCTATAGTAGTAACAGTTAAAAAGTATTTAACAACTATGTAAAGATACAGGTGTTGAAGAAGAGGAGTACATCATTACTTCCCACAGAGAGAACCGTTCAGATTGCTAAGAGGATCTGGCTGTGAGACGGTTTGGAAAAAGGATGATGGAAGGTAGCTTCGGAGCCGGAATTCTGAAAGGTCGAAGAGGTTGGATAGGAGTTCCCGGAGTCGTTCACGTTACAGAACGAAGAGATGTATATGTAAAGAACAAGGTTAATAAAAACAGTAATAAGTTCTTACATATATAAATAAGGTGGTACCGCGAGATTTTCGCCCTTTACGTGAAGTAGAGGGCGTTTTCTAGTTATAGAAGAAAGAGATATCCACTTTTAAAACAATGAGATTGTGGAAAACAACTACAAAATTAACATAATATGTGGAAAAAGGAGAACAATCATGAGCAAAGAACTCGCAAAGACTTACGATCCGAAACAGATCGAAGAGAAACTCTATGAGAGATGGTGTGAGAACAAGTATTTTCATGCTGAAGTAGACAGAAGTAAGAAACCATTTACAACAGTAATGCCGCCTCCGAATATTACAGGAAAGCTGCATATGGGACATGCACTTGACAATACACTGCAGGATATTCTGATCCGTTACAAGAGAATGGAAGGATATAACGCACTGTGGATCCCGGGAACAGACCATGCAGCAATCTCTACAGAGGTTAAGGTTACAAATCAGCTCAAAGAAGAGGGAATCGACAAGAAAGAGCTCGGACGAGAGGGATTTCTTGAGAGAACATGGCAGTGGAAAGAAGAGTACGCAGGAACAATCGAGAATCAGCTGAAGAAGCTTGGTATCTCCTGTGATTGGGACAGAGAGCGTTTCACAATGGACGAGGGATGTTCCAAAGCTGTAGAAGAAGTATTCATCAACTTATACAACAAGGGGTATATTTACAAAGGTTCCAGAATCATCAACTGGTGTCCGAAATGTAAAACATCTCTGTCAGACGCAGAGGTAGAGCATGAGGATCAGGACGGAAACTTCTGGCACATTAAGTACCCGATCGCCGGAACAGACCGTTTCCTTGAGATTGCAACAACACGTCCGGAGACACTGCTTGGAGATACAGCAATCGCCGTTCACCCGGATGATGAGAGATACAAAGATATCGTAGGAAAGATGGCAATCCTTCCGCTTGTAAATCGTGAGATTCCGATCGTTGCAGACTATTATGTAGACAAAGAATTCGGAACAGGTGCTGTTAAGATCACACCGGCACATGACCCGAACGACTTCGAGGTAGGAAAGCGTCACAACCTTCCGGAGATCAACATCATGAACGATGATGCGACAATTAACGAGAAGGGTGGAAAATACGCAGGAATGGATCGTTACGAGGCCAGAAAGGCAATCGTAGCAGATCTTGATGAGCAGGGATACCTTGTAAAGGTTGTTCCGCACATGCATGCAGTAGGAACACATGATCGTTGTGGTACAACCGTTGAGCCGCTGATCAAACAGCAGTGGTTTGTAAAGATGGATGAGCTTGCAAAACCGGCGATCAACGCACTGAAGACTGGTGAACTTCGTTTCGTACCGGAGCGTTTTGACAAGATTTACCTTCACTGGCTTGAGAATATCAAAGACTGGTGTATCTCCCGTCAGATATGGTGGGGACACAGAATTCCGGCTTATTACTGTGATGAGTGCGGTGAATTTGTAGTTGCGAAAGAAGCACCGGAGAAATGCCCACACTGTGGATGTACACATTTCACACAGGATGAAGATACACTGGATACATGGTTCTCTTCCGCGTTGTGGCCGTTCTCCACACTTGGATGGCCGGAGAAGACAGAAGATCTTGACTACTTCTATCCGACAGACGTTCTTGTAACTGGATATGATATCATCTTCTTCTGGGTAATCCGTATGGTATTCTCAGGATATGAGCATACAGGAAAAGCTCCGTTTAACACAGTACTGATCCACGGTCTTGTAAGAGACTCTCAGGGACGTAAGATGAGTAAGTCTCTTGGAAATGGTATCGATCCGCTTGAGATCATCGACAAGTACGGTGCAGATGCCCTGAGGCTGACACTGATCACAGGAAATGCACCTGGTAACGATATGCGTTTTTACAACGAGCGTGTTGAGGCAAGCCGTAACTTTGCAAACAAAGTATGGAATGCATCAAGATTTATCATGATGAACATGGAGAAGAACGTTGTAGAAGAACCGGAAGACTTCCTGCTGAAACCAGCAGATAGATGGATCCTTTCCAAGGTAAACAGCCTGACAAAAGAAATGACAGAGAACATGGATAAGTTCGAACTCGGTATCGCAGTTCAGAAAGTTCATGACTTTATTTGGGATGAGTTCTGTGACTGGTATGTAGAGATCGCAAAATATCGTATCTACCATGCGGAGGAAGATTCACAGTCCGCAAACTGTGCTCTGTGGGTACTTAAGACAGTACTTGGACAGGCACTGAAGCTTCTTCATCCATTTATGCCATTTATCACAGAAGAGATTTATGGAGCACTTGTACCGGAGGAAGAGTCACTGATGATGTCAAGCTGGCCGGTATACAGAGAGGATTGGGAGTTCCCATATGCTACAGAAGTTATGGAGCATGTAAAAGCAATCACACGCGGAATCAGAAATATGCGTGCTGAGATGAATGTTCCGAATAACAAACGTACAAAAGTTTACATCATCAGCAGTGATTCCAAACTGCTTACAGCACTTGAAGTATTCAAGGAATCTGTAAAACCGTTGATGCTGGCAAACGATATTATTCTTCACTATGAGAAGAAAGATGTTGCTGATGATGCAGTATCTATCGTTGTTCCGGGAGCAACAGTTTACCTGCCGCTGGAAGACCTTGTAGACTTCGAGCAGGAGAGAGAAAGACTGAAGAAAGAGGAAGAGAGACTCAACAGCGAGATAAAGAGAGCACAGGGAATGCTTGCAAATGAAAGATTCACAAGCAAAGCACCTGCAGATAAAGTTCAGGCTGAGCGTGATAAACTTGAGAAATACACACAGATGCTTGAGCAGGTAAAAGAGAGAATCGATAGTCTCAGATAACTGTGGGGGGAGAAAAGCTGCAAAAAAGCAGGAAACTGTAAATAGCAGTTTAGACACAGTATCAGGTATTAGACGGCAAAAAGTCGCACGGCAGAAGGGATGTAAAATCCCGGGCCGTGCATTTTGCCTATAAGAAAGAGGTTATAGATGAAGCGGATTCATATTAAAAAACCAGATATCAAAGGATTTTTCACAAAGGTCAAAAATCTGAAACCAGAAGATATCAAGAGACACTATCAAGAGAAAAAAGCAAGACGCCAGAGGATCCTGGAAGAAAGAAGAAACAGTAAATTTGCGAAGAAGATGCAGCCGGTTTATAAGTGGATGAACAGATTTTCACTCGTTCTTCACTATCTGCTGGCCTGTGTTTTGAACTTTTTGATCGAGGTGATCTCAAGGCATTCCTTTTTTGAAGCATGGAGCTACATGACAGGAACACCACTCGTGTTTTTGTTTAACGCATTTTTAATATTTGCAACATTTATGATTGTGTATTTGTTCCGCAGACGTGTATTTGTCAGAATCCTTCTCTGTGTATTCTGGCTGTTTCTGGGAGCATGTAACGGGTATCTGCTCCTGAAGCGAGTGACACCGTTCAATGCGCAGGACTTGAAAGTTCTGTCAGATGCTTTGGAACTGACAAGCAATTACTTTAATGGCTTTGAGATCGTGATGCTTACCATTGGAATCGCAGCTGTTGTTTTGTGGGTGATTTCCATGTGGCGCCGCGGTGGGCAGTATACTGGAAAGATGCACCGCATTATTGCAGTGATCGCTGTTGTGGCATCCGGATTTGCCTATGTAGGGCTTACTGATGTTGCAATCGACAAGAGAGTGATCTCAAATTATTTTGGAAATATCGCATTTGCTTACGAAGACTATGGATTCCCATATTGTTTCGCAGCAAGTTTATTTAATACAGGAATCAATCAGCCGGCCGGTTACAGCGAAGAGACGATGGCGGAGATCAACAAGGATGGATGCCTTAACGTGAGTGAGACAAGCCGTTCGAAAGAGGAGCTGCCGAATATCATGTTTGTCCAGCTGGAATCTTATTTCGATCCGACAGAGGTAGAATGGCTGAGATTTTCCGAGGATCCGATCCCAAATCTCAGAAAGCTTTATGCTGACTATTCTTCCGGATATTTTAAAGTTCCATCTGTTGGAGCAGGTACAGCGAATACAGAGTTCGAGGTGCTTACCGGAATGAATATGCGTTTCTTCGGACCGGGAGAGTATCCATACAAGACTTATGTGAAGACGACACCTCTTGAGAGTGCGGCGAGTGCGCTTGCATCTCTTGGGTATGGTGCAGAAGCACTTCACAACAACGGCGGTAATTTCTACAGTCGTGCCAAAGTATACAACAACATGGGATTTGACCATTATACAAGTAAGGAATTTATGAATATCTTAAAGACGACTCCGAAGGGATGGGCGACAGATGATATTCTTGTTCCGAACATCATGGAGTCTCTGGATACAACAGACGGAACAGATTTTGTATGTACAATCAGTGTGCAGGGACATGGAGATTATCCGACAGAGCCAACCTTGGAAAATCCAGAGATCAAAGTGACCGGAGTGGAAGATGAAGGTAAGAGAAATGCATGGGAGTACTATGTAAATGAAGTTCATGAGATGGACAAGTTCGTCGGACAGCTGATTGATGCAATCGAGCAGAGAGGGGAACCGACAGTGCTCGTATTCTACGGAGACCATCTCCCGACACTTGGTCTGGAAGCGAAAGATCTGAAAGGAAAATATCTGTACAATACGAATTATGTTATCTGGGACAACATTGGACTGGAAAAGAAAGACGGGAATATCGCTGCTTACCAGATTATGGCAGATGTCTTTGATCGTTTGGATATTCATACAGGAACTATTTTCAATTACCATCAGCAGAGAAGACAGACAAAGAATTATCTTGCTGATCTGGAATTACTCCAGTATGATATCATGTACGGAAAACAGTATGTATACAAGGACAGTGGAGCTCCGATCACAGAAGGACATATGGTCATGGGGGTAAAGGATGCGACGATCACCAGTGTTGTGGAGCAGCTGAAAGGAACTTATAGCATTTACGGAGAGAACTTTACAAAACAAAGTAAGGTTTATATCAACGGAGAGAAGCAGACAACAAAATTCCTGAACAATACAAGACTGGATCTGAAAGAGTCAGAAATCAAAGATGGCGATCAGATCATGGTTGCACAGTGCGGTTCAAGCAATACAATCTTCCGTACATCGAAGACTTATGAATATACAGGAGGCCAGCTTGTAGAAGTGACAGACCAGGATACGGATGTTGAGAATGGAAGACAGGCCTTTGTAGAACAAAAGGAAGAAAAGAAAAAATGACCTATAAGGAAATCGTAACCTATATAGAAGAAATTCCAAGATTTACAAGAAAGCACTCTCTGGATCATACCAGAGAGATGCTTCTGTTTTTGGGAAATCCACAGAATGGAAAGAAGATCATTCATGTAGCGGGAACGAATGGAAAAGGTTCTGTATGCGCTTATCTGGATGCGATGCTCAGGGCAGAAGGAAAAAGCACCGGATTGTTTACTTCACCGCATCTGGTGAAAATGAATGAACGGATTGTTCTGAACGGAAAGCAGATCAGTGATGAGGATTTCTGCGAAGTATTTGAAGAGACCATGCAGGCTGTCCGCAGGATGCAGGATGCAGGATTGGAGCATCCGACATTTTTCGAATTCTTATTTGCAATGGCGATGAAAGCTTATGACAGAGCAGGAATGGAATACATTGTCCTTGAGACAGGACTTGGAGGTCGGCTGGATGCAACAAGTTCTGTAGAACCGGTTGCCTGCGTGATCACATCGATCGGCCTGGATCATATGGAATATCTTGGTGATACAGTGGAACAGATTGCGGGAGAGAAAGCAGGAATCATCCGGCCGGAAGTTCCGGTGTTTTTTGCACAGACAGCACCGGGAAGTGACTCTGTAATTGAAAAAACAGCAGAAAAAGAAGGCTGTTTCTGTAAAAAAATAGGGAAAGATGCGTACGAAATTCTTGGAATTGAAGATAAACATATTGCATTTTCCTGCGCAAGTGCTTATTATGGAACTACCACGTGGAAATTAAATAATATTGGAACCTATCAGCCGGGGAATGCACTGCTTGCGATGGAAGTGATGCGTTATCTTTTCAAAGAAAACGGTCATCCACAAGAGTGGAGAATAGCACTTGCCAGGGTGAAATGGGCAGGAAGAATGGAAGAGATTCTTCCAAAAGTATACGTTGACGGAGCGCATAATGTGAGTGCCATTCAGGCATTTGTAAGAAGTGTGCCGAAGAATCCAGATGGAAATATTATTTTATTTTCGGCGGTAAAAGATAAAGAATATGAAGAAATGATTTCGTATCTATGCAAACATGCTGATGCGGAAGAATATGTAGTAACATTGATCGATGGAGATCGTGCGACAGACGCACACATTCTAGGTGAACTGTTCCGGAAATATACAGAACAGCCGGTGACTGTGATTGAATCTGTCAAAGAGGCAATGCAGTATGTATTGCGGATTCAGGGGAGAAGAACGGTATATTGTCTCGGTTCTCTTTACCTGACAGGAATGATCAAAGAGATCATACAGGAATCTTTAAGCGGATGTGGGGAGGTTTGATTGCAGATGCTTAATTATGAAGAAGAACTTAGAAAATTCAAGCCAAGTCTCGAGGTGGACCAGATTGAGGAAGCTGTTTACAAGGAAGATCTGACAGATATGCAGGACATCGTAAAAGAGGTTATGGCAAAGAAAGAAAAAACGGTGAGAAGATAGAAAGATAGTGGTGGGTATAAATGGATTACACAAAGAAGATCATGTATCAGTCAAATTCCTGGTACAATGATGGACTGCGCAAAGCCCAGGTGCGAGATATGTCCGGGGCAATTGTTTCCTTGCAGCAGAGCCTGCAGTATAACAGGGAGAATATTGCGGCGCGGAATCTTTTAGGTCTTGTGTATTATGGCATAGGGGAAGTTTCAGAAGCTCTTGTGGAGTGGATCATCAGTAAGAATCTGTGCCCAAGAGACAATATTGCAGATTATTATATTAAAAATGTACAGAATGCAGCGAATGAACTAGAATCACTGAATCAGGCGATTAAGAAGTTTAACCAGTGTCTGGTTTACTGTCAGCAGAATGGGGAAGATCTTGCGATCATTCAGTTGAAACAGGTGATCGCGTCTCATCCGACATTTTTGAAGGCGTATCAGCTTCTGGCTCTGATTTATATACAGATGAATCAGAATACAAAGGCAAGACAGATTCTTATAGAAGCAAAGAAATTAGATACAACAAATGAACTGACACTGACCTATTTGCAAGAAGTTACAAAACAGCGTGGCAGATATGGGAAGAATGCAGAGAGAAGTTTCCGGAAACCAAAAAGTGCAGCAGTAGAATATAGTCTTGGAAATGAGACGATCATTCAGCCGAAACGTTCTAAGATCCGGGATATGGCACAGCAGCTTGCATTTGCTAATATATTGATCGGAATGGTTCTTGGTGCTGCTTTGATCTGGTTTCTTGTTGCTCCGGCAGTGAATCAGAACCGCTCGGAGAAGTTGAATAATCAGATGCGTGCATACAGTGAACAGATCAACACACTGGAAGCACAGGTGAGTGCCCAGACAAGAACACTGGATCAGTATCGAACAGCCGGAGACGAGGCACAGAAAGCAGTTGATCAGGCAAAGGCAACATCTGACAGCTATGAGAAACTGCTTCAGGTTTCAAGTCAGAGCCGTTCCGGAGAATATAGTTATACGGATATGGCAGACGCGCTGCTTGAGATTACAAGAGATTCTCTTGGAGACAGTGGAAAAGAGATGTATGATACACTTTCTGATTCTATTTTCCCAACAGCATGCAGGAGAAGATATGCAGCCGGTGTAGATTCATTGGAATCAAAGGACTATGATCAGGCGATTGAGTACCTGACAAAGGTTGTGAAGATGGACGAAAGTTATAATGATGGACAGGCTATTTATCGTCTGGCACAGGCTTATCAGGGAAAAGGTGATACAGAGAATGCAAAGACCTGGTATCAGAAGATGGTAGATACTTATAACAATTCCAAATATATTGATGATGCGAAAAAGCAGCTTGCAATTCTGAATGGAGATGCCAGTGCAGACACAAGTTCAGATACAAGTGCAGATAGCAGTTCAGTATCAGAGAACTCAGAAAATTCCGATAACTCCAATCGCTATGATAATTCTCAGGATAACGGGGAGAATGGAGATTCCGATAATTCTGACAATACAGAGGATAACGAATAAGATTACGAAGGAAAAGGATATGCGAAGAAGCATATCCTTTTTTAGCGTACAGATTCAGGTAATTAAATGGAAAATGAGAAAAGCAGGAGGCATGAAAATATATGAGATATCAGGTACAGGAAAATTGTCTGACGATCTATCTTCCAAGAGAGGTAGACCATCATAATGCAGATGAAATCAGGAAAGAAGCGGATGCAGTGATCAGCAGAAATCATATCAGATATGTGATCTTTGACTTTGACAGGACAGATTTTATGGATAGTTCAGGAATTGGAATCATTATGGGGAGGTATAAGACCGTTAGTCTGATCGGAGGAGAAGTCTGGGCGGTACATACGAACGAAAGAATCCGGAAGATTCTTACATTTTCAGGAGCAACAAAGATTATGCAGATTTATGAGGGGGAAGCGTGATGGAGGCGAGTAATACACAGAATAATGAGATGGAGATCCGTTTTGACAGCAGATCAGAAAATGAGGGATTTGCCAGAGTATCGGTAGCATCCTTTTTAACACAACTCAACCCAACGGTGGAAGAAGTAGCAGATGTGAAGACTGCAGTGTCAGAAGCTGTAACAAATGCGATTATCCACGGATATGAACAGAGAGTAGAGAAAGTAAGGATACACTGTAGTATAGAAAACCAGCTTTTTACAGTAGAAATATCGGACCGTGGAAAAGGTATTGCAAATGTGGAAAAAGCAATGGAACCGATGTTTACAACAAAACCGGAGGATGATCGGTCAGGAATGGGATTTTCTTTTATGGAAGCATTTATGGATACTGTGGAAGTAGAGTCAAAGGTAGGGGAAGGAACCAGTGTAAAAATGACTAAGACAATAGGTAAAGGGAGCAGAATATGGACGACACAATCGCTTTAATCAGAAAGTCACATGACGGAGATAAAAAAGCGAGAGAAGAACTTGTCGAGAAAAATATAGGTCTTATCTGGTGCGTAGTAAAGCGATTTTATGGAAGAGGTGCAGAACCGGAAGACTTGTTTCAGATTGGAAGCATTGGACTGCTTAAGGCAATTGATAAATTTGATCTTTCTTATGAAGTACAGTTTTCAACCTATGCTGTTCCAATGATATCAGGAGAAATCAGGCGTTTTTTGAGAGACGACGGAATGATAAAAGTCAGCCGTTCATTGAGAGAGCTGTCCTATAAGAGTCTGCAGGCGAGAGAAAAGATGACCAGGATACTCGGGAGAGAACCGACATTGAAAGAATTATCAGAAGAGCTTCAGATAGATTGTGAGGAGATCGTCCAGGCAATGGAGTCTTCAGTGGAGGTAGAATCCATATATAAGCCGATCCATCAGAAAGAGGGAAGCGAGATTCTTCTGATGGATAAGCTGGAAGAAAAAGACAGACAGGAAGAAAAGGTGCTTGACCGGATTGTATTAAAAGAAGTACTGGAAACACTTGAAGCGAAGGAACGGACGATCATTTATCTGAGATATTTTGCAGGAAAGACGCAGGCTGAGATAGGAAAGAAAATGGGAATGTCTCAGGTGCAGGTGTCAAGGACAGAAAAAAAGGTGCTGGAGCGGATGCGGAAAGAAATGAAGCGGTAGAGTTTACCATCTCTTCCAAAAAAACAATCCTGCTCCGATTCCTTTCCCTAATGCAACCATTACCACAAACACTGCGAGATACCGGACAATCCTTGCCCGTCTCATAAAAATGGGAAATACATTCAAAATTTCTGCAAGTGCCATTGCCCAGCAACCAACAAAAATCCCTCCGAAAAGTCCATAAATTGCAAGAAATATCATTCTTCCAGGAAGATTAACTTCAAAAATCTGAAACAGGTTTCCAAGGATTGCACCGGCTGCTACCATATCTTCATAAATTAAAATATGATTGCCGGTATGGGTACGATCTGCAAAATCTGAGATCACACCAAGTTCCACAATGAAAGAAAAGACACCGCCAGCTACTACCATTCCGGCACTTAAACCAAGTAATGCCAGGAAAATTATCTGCAATAAGTTCATTTTCCGACCTCCAGTTCTTTCTTTTGTCGTGTGGCATTTTCCACCAGAGTTGTCTGGATATCATTTTCATAAAGACGCATCTGTATTTCCATCGGTGTAGGATCTACTGTAAAGCGTTTCTTACCAAAGTGATTAAAAAATATTAGAATTCCGATTGCAAGCCCTATGGAATACGTGACTTCCAGAACAGAAAAACCATCTGTCTTCTTTCCCATGATCAGTTCATAAATCTGACCAAATAGCTTCGTTACCCCAACATCATTATTGAATGCCATGATCGAGAAGGCAGATCCAAAGAAAATCACTGCTGATACCAGCACTACTTTTAAAATGTGCCAAAGAAGAGGTGGTGTTTTCTGATTTTCATAAGTAACGATAATATCTGTTTCGCCCAGATTCTGAATCTCCAGCCGGGGATACTGTTCATGAATACAGGCAATGATTTTCAACACGGAAATTACATAGCGCTGTTCTTTTTCCTCCCGGATCTTCAAGATCCGCAAAGTTTTTACTTTCATCAGGATGGTCTTGTCTGAACACTCCATACTCAGGAGATCTCCTAACATGATGTTTTGCTTTGATACCTCAACATTCCTGTCTGCTTTGAGATAAAGAGTTGTTGATTCAGATGCCATGGACGATCACCTCCAGTTTCTTATTCGGTAACGAATATTTCACAAGATATCCCTCATCACTTTGCATTTTCTTCTGTCCATTCCAATAAAACAGACCAATAACAACTGCGCAGAGTAAGAGGATTATTAAAGCAAACCATCTCTTTTTCGTTCTGTTTTTCATTTCATCAGACCTCCTGAAGTGTTTTTTTCTATTATTTGGTAACTGTTCAGAGCCAAGCAAAATTTCAAAAAACAGGTATAAAATGCTTGCATTTTTAAAACTGTTTTTGAAATTT
>ENA-USUG01005417-USUG01005417.1-human-gut-metagenome-genome-assembly--contig:-NODE-5417-length-14582-cov-4.077766_pt1 | contig 14582 bp, 10 predicted proteins | sample MGYA00250059_ERZ773394 | MGnify/ENA primary metagenome ERZ773394 (study PRJEB29103, sample SAMN06111957) | human gut metagenome | biome: human gut; feature: ankylosing spondylitis patient; material... | reverse complement strand
GATCTGGTTTCTTGCGTAGATCTCATCTTCGGCTTCGATAAGTCCGGTCGTTCTGCCGTACTGAACCAGTTTCTTTAACATAGCACCATTTCTTATTTCACTGATTGATGAGGTATACAACAGATCAGCAGGCATTATTTCCATTACGGCGATCGTTGCAATCTGGTCAGCAGCAAAAGGTGTGCAGTACATGACGGATGGACTCAATTCGGTCAATGATCTGGAGGAAACAAGAAATTGGCTTGTACTGCGGATGTGGGCAGTTGTGTATACGGTGATTTTTCTGGTAGCTATTGTGTTTACACTGTTAGTCATTGTTTTTGGTAATTCTCTCCAAAAACTGGCATCGCAGTATATCCCGTTACTGCGGCATGCGGTAGATCTTTTGGCACATTTTCGGGGACTTATCATGCTGGTCATGTTAATTGTTTTCTTTGATGTGATATTTACAGCACTGCCGAATAAAAAGCTGACTTTTAAAAGTCAGATTCCAGGGGCTGCGATCTGCGGTGTGGCATGGTATATTTTTTCTATCGGTGTTTCCATCTATGTGGATTATTTTAACGGTTTTTCCATGTATGGAAGCCTGACGACGATCGCCCTCATCATGCTGTGGCTTTATTTCTGTATGTATATCATGATGATGTCGGCGGAAGTAAATGTCATTTTCAATGACAGTATCCGCAAGTGGCTGCTCAAAGAGAAAGAGAAGAAAAAGAGAAAAAACTCTTGAACTAATAAATTTCCTGTGCTAAAATGCAATACAGAGTGAAAATAAAAGAAAAGGCATTGAACGTGATTAGTAGTGCACTATAATTCTTTCAGAGAGAGTGGGTCACCGGCTGAAAACCCATTTAAGACAAGGTAGGGAGCGAAGTTCGCACGGGAGCTGCATTTGTGAAGTGACAGTAGCAGATGACGTCCATGCACGTTACGCATGTTAAGAGCTTTTTGTCAATATTCGTGGCAGAAAGAATCAGGGTGGTATCGCGGAATCATTCGTCCCTGGACGAATGACTCCGCGTTTTTTGTTGCTGAAACAAATCCACCACAGGAAATTGTGTCACAAAAATAATTTGTGAGACAAATATCTGAAAGAAATAATGCAGAATGGAGATTATCATGAAAGAAAAATTGCAGAAAATCAGAGAAGATGCGATCCGTCAGATCGAAGCATCCGGCGATCTGTCGAAATTGAATGATGTGCGTGTTGCAGTTCTTGGAAAAAAAGGAGAACTGACCGCTGTATTAAAGAGCATGAAGGATGTCAGCCCGGAGGAGCGCCCGTTAGTCGGACAGCTTGTCAATGAGACGAGAGAGAGCATCGAGAAGATTTTAGATGAGACAAAGAAAAAATTAGAGGCAGCGGAGTTAGATGCAAAACTGCGCAGAGAAGTCATCGATGTGACGCTTCCGGCAAAGAAAAATAATGTCGGACACCGTCATCCGAACACGATCGCTTTAGAAGAGGTAGAGCGCATCTTTACCGGAATGGGTTACGAAGTGGTAGAGGGACCGGAAGTAGAGTATGATTATTATAACTTTGAGGCTCTTAATATCCCGGCAAACCATCCGGCAAAGGACGAGCAGGATACGTTCTATATCAATGACAAGATCGTGCTCCGTACACAGACATCTCCGGTACAGGTCCGTGAGATGGAAAAAGGGCATCTCCCGATCCGTATGATCGCACCGGGCCGTGTATTCCGTGCCGATGAGGTAGATGCGACACATTCTCCGTCTTTCCATCAGATCGAGGGACTTGTCGTTGATAAAAACATTACGTTTTCTGATTTAAAGGGAACACTTGCAGAATTCGCAAGACAGTTATTCGGACAGGATACCAAAGTAAAATTCCGACCGCATCATTTTCCGTTTACAGAGCCATCTGCCGAGATGGACGTGACCTGTTTTAAATGCGGCGGGAAAGGATGCCGTTTCTGTAAGGGTGAAGGATGGATTGAGATTTTAGGCTGTGGTATGGTACATCCGCGTGTACTGCGCATGAGCGGCATTGATCCGGAAGAATACTCAGGATTTGCGTTCGGTATCGGATTAGAGCGTATTGCACTGCTCAAATATGAGATCGATGATATGCGTCTGCTCTATGAAAATGATCAGAGATTTTTAAATCAGTTCTAGGAAAAAGATAGGAGAATATAGCATTATGAATACTTCATTAAAGTGGATCAAAGACTTAGTTCCAGGTCTTGACTGTACACCACAGGAATATATGGATGCCATGACATTATCCGGCTCTAAGGTAGAAGGATATGAGAACATGGATGAGGATCTTGATAAAATTGTGATCGGACAGGTAAAAAGCATTGAGAAACATCCGGATGCGGACAAACTTGTGATCTGCCAGGTAGATATCGGAACGGAGACAATACAGATTGTGACAGGTGCTCCGAATGTGACTGAAGGGTGCAAAGTACCGGTTGTATTAGACGGTGGAAAAGTTGCCGGAGGTCATGACGGCAGCAAGACCGAGGGCGGTATTAAGATCAAAAAAGGAAAACTGCGCGGTGTGGAGTCAAACGGTATGATGTGCTCCATCGAGGAACTTGGTTCAAACAGAGATATGTTCCCACTTGCACCGGAAAACGGTTTATATATCCTGCCGGAAGATGCTCCGGTCGGAGAGAGCGCTATCAGTTATCTTGGATTAGATGACACGGTTGTGGAATATGAGATCACTTCAAACCGAGTAGACTGTTTCTCTATTTTAGGTATTGCGAGAGAGGCGGCAGCTACGTTTGGAAAAGAGTTTGTTCCTCCGGTTGTGACAGAAACAGGTAATAATGAAGATGTTAACGATTACATCAAAGTATCTGTAAAAGATGATAAGCTCTGTTCCCGTTACACCGCAAGGGTGGTAAAAAATATCAGGATCGCACCGTCACCGGAATGGATGCAGCGCAGACTGCGCGCGCAGGGAATCCGCCCGATCAATAACATTGTAGATATCACAAACTATGTGATGGAAGAGTATGGCCAGCCGATGCATGCCTATGACCTTGACACGATCGAGGACAGAGAGATCGTAGTAAGACGCGCTGCAAAGGGTGAGCAGTTTGTGACTTTAGACGGTCAGGAACGCACCTTAGATGACTCTGTATTAATGATCTGTGATGGAAGAAAAGCCATCGGTATTGCAGGTATCATGGGTGGAGAAAACTCCATGATCACGGACAATGTTAAAACAATGCTGTTTGAAGCTGCATGCTTCGATGGAACAAATATCCGTCTGTCAGGAAGAAAGATTGGTCTGCGTACAGATGCTTCCGCAAAATTTGAAAAAGGCTTAGATCCAAACACAGCGATCGAGGCAATGAACCGTGCATGCCAGCTTATAGAGGAACTTGGTGCCGGAGAAGTTGTCGGCGGCGTTGTGGATGTTTACCCGAATGTCAAAGGGGATAAACGTATTCCATTCGAGCCGGAGAAATACAACAAACTACTTGGAACGGACATTGCAAAAGAGACAATGCTGGCTTATTTCTCAAAGATCGACCTCGGCTATGATCCGGCTTCGAACGAAGTGATCGTTCCATCCTGGAGACAGGACTTAGAGTGTGACGCCGACCTTGCAGAGGAAGTGGCAAGATTCTTCGGTTATGATAAGATTCCGACCACACTGCCAAGCGGTGAGGCTACCACAGGAAAACTTACCTTCAAACTCCGCATCGAGGCAGTAGCAAGAGAGATCGCAGAGTTCTGCGGATTTTCACAGGGCATGACGTATTCCTTTGAGAGCCCGAAAGTATACGATAAATTATTACTGCCACAGGATTCACCGCTCCGCAAAGCGGTTGTGATCAGCAATCCGCTCGGAGAGGATTTCTCTATCATGAGAACGATTTCCTTAAATGGTATGCTGACATCACTTTCCACAAACTTTAACCGCAGAAATAAAAACGTGCGTCTGTATGAACTTGGAAATATTTACCTGCCAAAACAGGTACCGGTGACAGAGCTGCCGGAAGAGCGCATGCAGTTTACACTTGGTATGTACGGAGAGGGTGACTTCTTTACCATGAAGGGTGTGATCGAGGAGTTTCTTTACAAAGCAGGAATGAAGCTGAAACCGGAATATGATCCGGAAGCCGGAAAACCATTCTTACATCCGGGACGTCAGGCAAATGTTGTTTATGATGGCACTGTGATCGGTTATCTCGGTGAGGTTCATCCGACGGTTGCAGCAAATTATGCAATCAAAGAGCGCGTTTATGTTGCAGTACTTGATATGCCAGAGATCGTATCCCGCACATCTTTCGACCACAAATATGAGGGAATCGCTAAATTCCCGGCTGCAGCCAGAGATATCTCCATGGTTGTTCCGAAGAAAGTGCTTGCAGGCGATATCGAGAAGATCTTCGATGAAAAGGGCGGTCAGTTCTTAGAGAAATACGATCTGTTTGATATCTATGAGGGAGCACAGATCAAACCGGGATATAAATCAATCGCATACTCCTTGTCTTTCCGTGCAAAGGACAGAAACTTAGAGGATGCCGATATCACTGGTGCAATGGATCGAATCGTGAAAGCACTTGAGCATGTTGGTGCGGAATTAAGAAAATAGGATTGAGAATCATGGACGTAAAAGATTTTTATTATGACCTGCCGCAGGAGCTGATCGCACAGGACCCGTTAGAGGACCGTTCCAGTTCGCGGCTGATGGTATTGGATAAAAATACCGGTGAAGTGACACATCGTGTTTTTAAGGATATTACAGATTATTTAAGACCGGGAGACTGCCTTGTCATTAACAATACGAAAGTAATTCCTGCAAGACTGTACGGAGTAAAAGAGGGCACAGAGGCAAAGATCGAGATCCTTCTGTTGAAACGTAAGGAAAATGATATCTGGGAAACCCTTGTAAAACCGGGCAAAAAATGTAAAGTCGGAACAAAGATCAGTTTTGGCGATGGACTTCTGACCGGTGAGGTCATTGATATCGTGGAAGAGGGGAACCGTCTGATCCAGTTCCACTATGATGGAATTTTTGAGGAGATTTTAGACCAGCTTGGACAGATGCCGCTGCCGCCTTATATCACACATCAGCTTCAGGATAAAAACCGTTACCAGACGGTATATGCAAAGTATGATGGCTCTGCCGCTGCACCGACAGCGGGACTCCATTTTACACCGGAATTATTAAAAAAAGTAAAGGAAATGGGTGTGGAGATCGCAGAGGTGACACTTCATGTAGGGCTTGGTACATTCCGCCCGGTCAAGGAGACGGATGTATTAAAACACCATATGCATTCGGAATTTTACCGGATCGAACAGTCCGAGGCAGATAAGATCAACCATGCAAAAGAGACCGGACATCGTGTCATTGCGGTAGGAACGACCAGCACGCGTACTTTAGAGGCGGCATCGGACGAGAACGGTTTCCTGCGCGAGACAAGCGGATGGACAGAGATCTTTATTTATCCGGGTTACAGGTTTAAAGTCATTGATTCCCTGATTACCAATTTCCATTTGCCGGAATCCACACTGGTAATGTTAGTTTCAGCACTGGCAGGACGGGAACATGTGTTAAACGCATATGAAATTGCCGTGCAGGAGAAATATCGTTTCTTTAGCTTTGGGGATGCAATGCTGATAACGGATACAACAGTTTAAATGATCTGAAAAGATGCAACAGACAGCATGATTTACGGGCAAAATGATTGCTTGAAAAAATCACGAAAGAGAAGGAAAATTACGGAATGGAAGAGAAAAGACATCATAAGCGTTTAAAACTCGACGTTTCCATCCAGTTAGAACGTCTGACAGAAGATGGAACGACGACATATGATTACACGCAGGTTGTAGTTACGGATGTTTCGCGCGGCGGAATCGGCTTCCAGTCCGACGAACTTTTGGAAGTGGGGGGATATTATAATACCAGAATCCAGATATGGACGAAAGAGGTGATCGATGCAGTCATCGAGATCGTGCGTAAGCAGAAAATGGAAGATGGAACCGACAAATATGGGGCAACTTTTGTTGGAATGTCGGATACAGATGCAATAAAAATAGATATTTATCAGGTGTTTCGTGAAGCATAAAAGTATAAGAGATGAAGTATGCTTTTGATGACAGGATAAATGCAAAAAATCGAAGAGAGCCAGATAGGTCACATCCTAAAATAAAGATGATCTGTCTGGCTCTTTTTATTTCTGTCATTCTTCGTCCATAAGCTATCATTTATGAAAGCATAGGTATACGAATAAATTATTTGTAAGTCATAAAATTAATTATGCTTCATAAGAACTTACGGTAATTGTATAATCGCTTGTACCTTCCACATAAGTGGTTCCATCAGAGCCTTTGACGGTAACGGTGTTGCCATCCTCATCTGTAATGGTTCCTTTGCAGGTTAAAGAGGAGAGAGTGCTGTCCCCATCAACGATCCAGGTAGAACTGCTGTCAATGGTCAGATTTGCATAACCGTCTCCGCCATTTCCGGCATTGCTTTCATCCTGAACAAAACTTCCGGTCCAGGTACTTTTATTTTCAAGGGAAACGTCAAGCTGGCTGATGCTGTCCCAGATGATCTCCGTAAAAACTGGACGAATCGCCATCGGTACTGTCGGAGGAAGTGCGGTCTAATGTGATATCTTTTAAAGTAACGTTTGCGCCATTTGAAACAAGAACCGCATTTTCATCGGATCCGGTGGAAGAGAAAGTCTCATCGGAAACTTCGGTATCTTCCGTATATTCGGTTACGGCATTGTAAGATTCCGGCTGGGAGGAAGCGCTGCCTCCCGGAGCGCCTCCGCCTGGAGTGTTACCTCCCGGCTGACCGCCGGCGTTGTCAGAGATCGTTACAGTTGCAGCGTTACCATCATCATCTAAGGTGATCGTTACCATAGTACCTTCTGATAAAGCGGAAAGTGTTGTTTCTTTTCCATCTTTGTCATAATAGATGGTAGAGTCGGTCAGATTGATCGTCTCAGTTGTCATATTACTCATATCCGGGGCACCGCCGTTGTCGGAAGGGGCAGAATTGTTGTCTCCACTAGGCGGATTGCCAGGGGTTTCGGTGGAATCTGCGCCATCAGAGTCAGGTTTGCCAGGTGCCTCTGTTGAATCGTTGTTGTCAGAGTTCCCGTTGCCTGCTGGGGCACCACCGTTGTTATCGCTCGGTGGATTGCCCGGTGCTTCGCCCTGACCGCCGCCCGGCATGGCTGCAACTGTGATCGTGCTGTCGGTAATTTCGGAAATCATTCCGGTTACCGTGTTTTCATCTGATTTTGCATCAGTGTCCTCCGTAGATGTTTCCACTGTGCTTTCTACAGAAGAAGAGGTATTTGTGTTATTACCTGTACTATTGTTTGTGCTGCCGCATCCGGAAAAAATCAGTGTTCCTGCCAATGCGATACATAATAATGTTTTTTGATATTTCATAATGTTTGTCACTCCTTTTTTGTTGATAGCTGTATTCTATCGGGGGAATGTGACGGTTAGATGAAGCCGGGTTGGAAGTTGCGTGAATTTACAGAGAAGATTGTGTGGAATGAAAATAGAGGTGAGAATCCTTTTTTAAAAAAAATTTTAAATTTTATGAAATTTACTATTGTAGATTTTATAAAAGTGTGCTAAACTATGTTTGTATCCATGAACTAGTTTATAATGTAAACAGTTCAACTCAAGAGGCTGTATTCCTGATTAACGTCGGGATACAGCTTTTTGATTGTCTGGAGTATGGGCTTTTGCTGTTTTACAAAGAGCAGAAAAACGCCGTACGGTCATTTTGAATCTGACCATACGGGGCGTTTTTTCTATCTTTCATAAATCGTATAATGATGTTTCTTAAGCAGTGCAACCGCCAGCGCTAATGATTCCCCGTCATACATTTCAAGTCTCAAAACACCGCCTTCAAACTCACGGTTATGAATGATCCCGATATTTTTAATACTTAAATTATTGCTCGCAAGGATCGTTGCGACGGTTGCGATCCCACCGGTCTCATCAATCAGGTCTAAGTACAGTTCGTAAACATTCTTCAAAGCACCTTTTGCCGTGATCGTGATGGAATCACGGTAATCTTTGGCTGCAGTAAAGGCATCTAACAGTGCAGGGGAATCTGCATCTGCAATGTTCGTGCGCATTACCTCTAATGTATGGATATAGTTGTCCAATAATTTTAAAATCTGTTCCTGATTGGATAAACAGATATTTTCCCACATGACAGGAGAAGAAGATGCGATACGCGTGATATCTTTAAAACCTCCGGCTGCGATGGTTTTCATGATCTCATTTTCATCGTCCGATTCCTGCACCAGGTTGACAAGGCTGTATGCGATCACATGCGGCAGATGACTGATCGCTGCGGTCGCATAATCGTGCTGCTCATAACCTAAAACCAGAGGAATTGCGCCGAGAGAGCGCACCAGCCCGGTCAGTTCTTCCACAGCAGGGGAAGGACTCTTTGTGGTCGGTGTGATAATATAGTAAGCATTTTCCAAAAGCGTCTCTGAAGCATTAGAAAGACCGGTCTTCTCAGAACCCGCCATCGGATGACCGCCGATAAAATTGGCTTCAAGACCGAGTCTTATCACTTCTCTGTGGATCTCCGTCTTGACACTGCCGACATCCGTGATGATGCAGTCCGGAGAAATTACATCTTTCAACTGCTGCAGATATTCAATATTTTTCTTGGTCGGCGTGCACAGAAAAATGTAATCGCAGTCTGCGAAATCCTTCAGTTCACATGGTGTATTGTTTATGATCAAATGTTCTTTATAAGCTTCGGCAACTGTTTCTGCATGGTGTGCAGTTGCAATCATTGTAAGTTCCGGATGAAGTGCATGCAGTTTTTTTACAATGGAACCGCCGATGAGTCCGAGTCCGATAAAGCCTATTTTCTGAAGTGACATATATGGAAATCCCCCTGTTAGATGTTAAAGTTCTGTTCTCATAATTCTTTACCTATCATAGACATAAATTGCAAGAAAGTCAACACGTTAAAGTATAAAAGTGCATATTGCATGAAAAAATAATCAAAGTATGGATGAAATGTGAACACTATGTAAACATTCCATGCAAATGGTTATAAATTATTTAAAATGCATACATAATATATAAACAAATTTCGGGTAATATAAAAATAGTTAGTAAATATGAATAAATAAGTTGTAATAAACGTGTAAATTTAGTAAAATATAACCATACAGCGAATGCCGTTTCAGAGGTATCGACTAAAAAATATGTATTGGAGGATTTGCTATGAACGTTTACACAACTGACAAGATTCGTAATGTGGTTCTGCTTGGACATGGTGGATGTGGTAAAACAAGTCTCGCCGAGGCGATGGCTTATCTTGCGGGGATGACAACACGCATGGGAAAAGTTACCGATGGTAACACAATCAGCGATTATGACAAAGAAGAAATCAAACGTCATTTTTCCATCAACACAACTGTGATACCGATTGTCTGGGGTGATACCAAGATCAATATCCTTGATACACCTGGTTATTTTGATTTTGTAGGGGAGGTAGAAGAAGCAGTCAGTGCTGCGGATGCAGCAATTATCGTAGTATCCGGTAAGGCTGGCATTGAAGTCGGCACAAAGAAGGCATGGGAGTTATGTGAGACATACAAACTGCCGCGTATGGTATTTGTTACAGATATGGGAACGTCGGCGAGACGGTCAGGCCGGCGAGGATTTCGAAGACGCCCAGCAGGATGAGATTGTCCATTGACAACCGGAAGAACACGTAGCCGACGGTCAGCAGCGACAGGAACATCACCATATGCGCCCAATGGGAGCCTTTGAGTTGGCAAGAGCCGAACACCAGCGCGCCGATGCACGAGCCGACCGCGAACATCGCCAATTGCAGACCGAGGAAGGGCTCAAGTCCCATGGATTTCATGGTGGCGGTAATGGACACGTCGAAGGACGTGAAGCTCATATTGAACACGATGAACACGGCGAGCAACGGCAGTACGCCGGCATAGAGCAATACACTCTTGGGCTTGGCACCGCTGCGTTTGAGTTGGCGCAGGGTCAGCTGGTCGGCATCTTCGCTTGCAGCGGGGCTGCCGTCATCGTGCGCGGCCACGCTGACCTGTTCCACGATGACCGGCGGCTGGGTGGATTTCAGCGAGAAGAATATGGTGCCGCCGATGCCGCATGCCACGGTGGGCACGAACAGTTGGGATACCGGATGCACGGAGGTGGCCAGCCAAGCCGCCAGAATCGGCCCCAGAATAAAGACGATCTCGTCAATGGCGGCTTCCATGGCGTAGGCCGTGTTGAGCAGCTGTTCGCCATCTTCCACACCGCGCAACGCATAGGACCAACGGGTTCGGACCAATGCGCCGAATGAGAACTGCGTCAGACCCATGATGATGGCCAAAGCGAACAGCAGCGGAATCGGCACGCGCACCAACGCCGCGAAGGCGAAGGCGAGCATGGCCACGATCTGCACGGCGAGCGCAAGCCGGCCCACGCGGGCTTGGCCGAAACGGTCGAAGGCGCGGGCGTAGAACGGGGTGACGCAGCTCATGGCCAGCACATAGGCGGCGCTCATGGTGCCGGCGATGGTCCAATTGTCGTAGAGATGGTTGAGCGCCAGAACGATGCCGAGACTCATCATGGAGATCGGCAATCGTGCCACCGCACCGGACAGGCAGAACGCCTTGGCTCCGGGCAGCATGAACAGGCGCTGATAGGGCGAGTGGGCAGCAGACGACTTCGAAACCGCGCGAGTCGTGGACACAATAACTCCTTACTGGTGCGTTGTCCGGCACGTGCGCCCGCCCACACGTGCCATCCGAGGGTAGCGGTTCCCCAGCAACGTCACGCGGTGCGTTTCAACCGCGGACCGGTACGTGGCCAGTCGTCTTCATCGTCGGAGATGCCTTGCGATGCATAAGGTCTCTCCACCGGTGAAGGCCGTCCGATGCTGTACAGGTCATGAGCCTTTGGGCTCAGTCGTTGTCAGATTGTTCGGGAATGCCGGAGCTCAACTCGGTAAGGATTTCCTGTTTGGTTTTCGCACGGGCGCGAAGCTCGCGCAAGCCCTCGTCGGGCTCACTGACATAGTAGAGAGTGGCGTCGATACTGTCCAATTCCACACCGTCGACCGCTGCCAGCAGCAGTCGGTACATGTCGAGCTGGGCAAGTTTGCGGGTGATGTCGTCTGGCTTGGTGGGCCGACGACCGGTTTTCCAGTCGACCACGGTAAAGCGTGCGGTGGTGCTGGACGGGTCAAGTCCACCGATGAATACCGCATCGAGTTTGCCATTGACTAGGCCCACGCCCGGCACGTCCACGACAATGGCACGCTCCGTCCACGCCGGGATGCGCTTGGCCCACGATGATTCGGCCAATCTGCGCTGCCACGCCACCAGCTTGGACTCGGTGGCATTGTCGCTACTTATGGAAGTGGCGGAGGCGGCGGATACGGCGGATGCGGATTGTTGAGCCGTGGGCTGTGGGACAGCGGGCTGCCGTGTGGATGGCTTGCGGCATTGCCGCTCCCGTTCGGCCAAATCGGCCAACATGGCTTCCCGGGAAACGAATCCCGCATCCTGACCTGTATGCGGCATACTTGATTCGGCTTCATATGCCAGTACCGCTTCATCCGGCTTACCGGCATTGATGAATTGCTCAGCCCACGCATGGAACTGCGTGCCGGCTTCGGCCGCCGGAGACGATATTCGTGGAATCGGACGGATAATGCTACGCCAGTAGAGGCGCTCCTCCCGTTCGCTCATGCCACCTACGCGGGCTTGCAGGCTTGTCACGTTCTGACGTCCGGCGGCCAGAATGCGTTGCGCCTTGGCTTTGACTGCCTCATCAAGCGACTGGCCGCTGGCGGCATCGGCCATCAAATCGGCGTCGTCCACCAGCAATTGCGCCCGTTGCAGCAGTGGACCGGCGTCTTGGTGCTGCTCAAGTGACGAGGAATCTGCGGCGATAACATCGATGCCACGTGACAGCTGTTCATGCACTGCGTCGCTGAGGGTAGCCGGCCACGGCAATTCGACAGCGGCATCCGTCTGCGTAATCGGCGTCTGCCATGCCTCCCCCACCACGGCGTCACCGTATGCCGCGGCATGCTCTCCGATAAAGAACCCTTCGGGAGGGGCAATCGCTTCGCCTTGCGCCGAGATCAGCATGGGCTTCCCGGCATTGGCGGCTTGCAGCCGTTCCACACAGTCCTGAGCCGATATCGCATGTTCACGGGCTTGGAGCGCGTCATGCACTTCAAGCCAGAAATTGGATGGCTGAGCGGCGCGAGAGCCTTTGGGCACCACTGACGGGTCCCGCCCGGATTCGCCCGTATAGGCGCAATAGGTCATCAGGGCATCTTCTCGCGCACGGGTAAGCGCCACATACATCAATCGACGTTCGTCGGCATGCAGCCGGCGCCCATATTCCTCCGCCTGCGTCAAATACCAGCCGGATGCATCCACTTCTTCCACGCCATCGCCGAATTCGCGCATGGAGCCGAACACTTCATCATCAATAAGCTCCACATCATCCAAAGCCGCCAACGATGCGATGGGGTCGGCTTCCACATCGGTATCATGGGGGAATCGCGGCAGAATGCCGGCATCGGCACGCATAGGCACGGGTACGGCGGTGGGGTTGGTGAGCCAGGAGTCGGCGGTCTCATGATATTCGGGTGCGGTCCAGTGACCTTGCTCGGTGCCTCCCGTATGGTGCTCGTCCAGCACGATCTTGAGATGGTCGCCCTGATTGCTGGGGAATCCGACGGCGGTAAGCCCCACTACCGCAACGGCATCCCATTCCAACCCTTTGGACTGGTGTACGGTCATCAGTTCCACATCCACCGGAGCGTCGGGGAGACTGGCGGCTTCATCCTCCACCGAAGCCAGATGATCCACCCATGTGATGAACCCATGCAACGAGGGAGTTTGCTCAGCGGCAATCTCTTGCGTGTACGTATCCACCAAATCCACAATCGCATCCATAGGCATATGCGCCAAAGCGGGATTGGCGCGGTGCTGCGGATTATGCAGCACACCGGCCAATACGGTGTCGATGTCAAGATCCAACGCTTCTATGCCGGCGCGAATCACGTCGCCCAGTGGCCGCCCGACGGCATCATGCACCTGACGGAGCATCACCGCGGCCCGGGTTATGGCGTTGCGCCCGTGTGCGCTCAACCGTTCAAGCAGTTTTACCAGGTCGCCGCGTAGCAATACGTCTGGCAGGAATACCGCATTGGCCACCTGATCGCGGTACTCACGCACCACAGCCGCCCATTCATTCGCTGGTGTATCCGGTTGGGCAAGGCCGGCCTGCACCAATGCTTGGAAGCGTTGTTCCGTGTTCTGTTCTTCAGCAAAACGGGCCAACATGGTCAAATCCGCTGCGGACATGGTGAATCGTGGCGTGGCCAGCAAGCGCATCAGCGATCCCGTATCGGTGTGGTCGGCGGCCACGTGCAGCAACGCCATCAGATCGCGGATTTCCGGACGTTCCAACAGCGCGGAATAGCCGACCACGAATGTGGTCAATCCGGCCTGTTCCAATGCCGCCTGATATTCGGGCATATGTGATTTGGACCGAAACAGCACGGCGACCGGCGCTTTCTGTTCGCCCGGCATCTGTTCCTGTTGTTCGGCTGCGGAACGGTGTCGTGCGATGGCCGTCTTGCAGAAACGCACTACGGCGTCGATCTCCTGCCCGGCCGTGGCGAAGCCCAGTACTCCCAATGTTCCTTCGGGGGCATCAGGCATGGGGTCGAGCGATGAGACATCGACCTCACGCATCAATGAGCTGGAAGGACGCGACGGATTGGAGCGCAACGGCAGCGTGAGATTATTGGCGGCTTCGAGCACTATACGGCTGTTTCGCCTGGTGACGGACAGCGGGAATGGCTTGTATCCGGCAGACAGGTGGAAATCTTGCTGGAACATACGGAATGCACCAGGGCTGGCACCACGCCATGCGTAAATCGACTGGAACGGATCACCCACCGCGTTGACGGCGGACCTCTGTGACGCATCCACGTGGAACAGTGCTGCCAGCAGAGCGGCCTGCGTGGTGGAGGTGTCCTGATATTCGTCGAGCAGCACGTGGCTGTACCTGCGGCGCGTACGCTCTCCGATGGAGGGGAAGCGCTCGATAAGCTGATACGCGGCAATGGTGAAGTCGGAGAATTCGGCCATATTGCGTTCCCGCTTGGCTTGGGCATAGGCCTCCACCAGCTGGAGCAGAATATCGCGTTTGCGTGTGGTCTCCAGCAGCGCACCGCAATGATAGGTGCAGCGGGCGTGCAAATGTTCGGCACGGTCATCGAGCTTGGCTTGCCAGCTGGCGTCGGTATCTTTCTTCAGTCGTTTGATCTTGGGGATTTTCGGCTCGTCCTCGGGCATGGGTTCATCTGCAACGGCTTGTTGCAATCGATTGATGAATGCCGAATCCCATTGCCGTACTCGATTGATCGCATCATCGAAGCTGGTGCAGCCGGCACCGATCATGGCACTGCCAATGGCATCCGACAACGCCAGAACACGGTTCGCCAAACTGGAGAAGGCGCCAAAATCCTCACTGAACGCCAGATCCATGTGACTGTCGATGACTTCGGTGGCCAGTTGAAG
>ENA-USUG01005415-USUG01005415.1-human-gut-metagenome-genome-assembly--contig:-NODE-5415-length-14586-cov-5.000551_pt1 | contig 14586 bp, 12 predicted proteins | sample MGYA00250059_ERZ773394 | MGnify/ENA primary metagenome ERZ773394 (study PRJEB29103, sample SAMN06111957) | human gut metagenome | biome: human gut; feature: ankylosing spondylitis patient; material... | reverse complement strand
CCTGCCTCCATGCCCACCAGACGGGCGGCGATGTTGGAGCAGTGGTCCGAGATACGCTCTACATTGTTCAGCACATCTGTCATAAGGTCTCCTTTCTGTTTTGATTTTTTGCGGAGCAGTTTTTTATTTGTTCATTGTCTATTTATACTATAACATTTTATTTGCTTTTTTACAACTCTTTTTATGGTATTTTACAATAATATCCTTTTATGGATATCAACTGTAAACAATGCCAATGATAACCGTCGCTCTGCTATTTTCCGGGAATATCTTTTTTACAAAATACGAGAAAATATGTTATAATATACGTTGTATAAAATCCGATAGATTGTTTCAATTTTTATTTCCTATGACAAAAAACATTCTTTTTCTATACATTGGAGGTTGGATCACATGAAACATATAGAAGAAATTCAGATTGCAGGCACTGCTCTGCTACTGTGCGGTGCGATGTTTGCAGTGTCTGCCGTTGCTCCCAAAGGGGAAAGTATCTCGAAGGCAGTGACTAATTTTACAGAAGCTCCGGAAACTGCTGCCGAGGCTCAGGCACAGGCAGAAGCCGCCGCTGAAGATGCCGGCTTTACCATTTATACTCAGGAAAGCAATTATGATTACGATAACTATGATGACTCTGGTTATGACAGCTCCTACAATGACACTTCTTATGATGATACATCCTATGACGACACCTCTTCCGGTGAGATTCAGCAGGATGATCCGAATCCCGACACAGGAGATTCGGGAAGCATTGACGGTGACGCTTCTTCTGATGCTGATACCGGAAATCAGGACTCCTCTGATGTTCCCGATGATTCAGGGATAACGGAAGATGACTCCACTCAGATCATTTATCCATCAGATGACAGCAGTTATGATGACTCCGGTGATTCCGGTGACAATTCTGACAGTTACAATAATTATGATAATAATGATTCACCGGCTCCCGATGACACTGGCGATCAGAGCTGGGAACAGACGGAAGACAGTCTGGAATAGCAGAAATCTCAGGACTGGGTCCTTTCCTCATTCAGTAAAAAAATAAATTACCAGGTGGATATGCGCAATCCGCTTGACTTGGGTCAATTTATAAAATAAAAAGCAGGAATCTTTCTTTATGCACATTTAACCAGATGTGACAGACAAAGATTTCTGCTTTTATTCTTGTTTTTATTTTTCAAAATTGAAAAGTTTTACTTTTTTCCTTTTTCTGTGATTTTCTTTTAGTGTAACAGCATTTCAAATTTTACTGTATCTGAAAATATGGTTACACAAAACTGTGCTTTTTGTTTATAGATTTACAGGTTTTTATTGATTGTCAAGCGGATAAAAGCATCCGCTTCACTACTTGCCTGGTTCGGTTAAAATCCTTCCTGTCTGCGGACTTTCCAGAGTTTTGCACGTTTTTTCGCGGCTTCGTTCTCAATCTCCTGAGTAACTCCTTCGATGATCAGTCCCGGCACTTCCACAGGTGTCTGATTTTCGTCTGTTCCCACCATCGTGAAATAAGCACGGTTGATCATGGTTCTTGTGCCATCGAGTGCTTCGCAGTAAGTGTCAATCCTTACTTCCATAGAAGAACGTCCCACATGGGTCACGCGTCCGATCAGGACAATAGTATCGTTCACCTTTGCTCCTGCCTTAAAATACATATTGTCTACTGCTACAGTTACCACATTCATCTCTGCATGACGCTTCGCCACGATCCCTGCTGTCTCGTCAATCCAGGCAAGAAGCTGGCCTCCGAACAGATAGCCTGCCGCATTCAGACATTTCGGCATCAGCAGATGGGACTGCTCTGTCAGAGAATCTTCTACTCTTTTCATTTTTCTTTCAGCCATTTCCAAATTTCCCCTTTTCCGTAAACTTTTTTCTGTTCTTTTTTGTTTTTCTCTGGAAAAATTATAACACAAACTCCGGCTCCTGAATGTACAAATACAAAAACTTTCTGCCATTCTTTCCATAATCAGGAGTTTTTCTGATCTATTTTTCGCATCTTTTCCTGATTCTCTTGGTTTCTTTATAATTCCTCTTTATTTTTTCGCATTTTAAAGTATTAGCACTTCACCGTGATTGTATAGAAAAAAATACAATCTTTTCCTTGCCTTTCCTGATGGTTTCCTGTACAATCATTAAATAGGTAAAAAATACAATTGTACGCCATACCCAAACACTGAACATCCACAATGTCAGTGTTTTTTGGTAAAAAAAGGATAATTGAATCTGCTGTGACTTCAGGTGCCGATATGTGCAATATGCAGAAAGTCTGATGACCGGCAGCAAAATTATGGGGAAATGAGGAAAGATATTATGGAAAAACACGAAATGATGAGTCTGGAAGACTCCAAACAGCTAAGGGAAAGAATGAAATTCTTTGAACAGGAACTTCTGAAAAATCATCACATTGATCCGAATCTCTATGTAGAATATGACGTAAAAAGAGGTCTCCGTGACTCCGCAGGTAAGGGTGTTCTTACAGGTCTTACCGAAATTTCTGACGTAAACGGTTATAACCTGATCAACGGCAGACAGATTCCTGCTGACGGTCGTTTATATTATCAGGGCATCAATGTCCATGATCTGATCAGCGGTCTGAAAGGCAGACGTTTTGGGTTCGAGGAAACCATCTATCTTCTGATCTTCGGAAAACTGCCGGATAAAGATGAACTTGCCAGATTCCTGGATGTGATGTCTGATATGGAAGATCTGGGCGGTCGTTTTGTCCGTGACGTAGTCATGAAAGGAACCAATGCCAACATCATGAACGCTATGCAGCGCTGCGTCCTTGCCCTTTATACTTATGATGACAACCCGGAAGATATTTCTCCGGAGAATGTACTGCGTCAGTCTCTGGAACTGATCGCCAAACTTCCGGAAATTGCAGTTTATTCTTATCATGCATACCGTCATTTCCGTAAAGATGACACCTTATTTATCCGTAATCCACAGCGCGGACTCTCTCTTGCAGAAAATATTCTTCTGATGCTCCGTCCGGATGGAAAATACACAGAACTGGAAGCCAAGGTACTGGATATCGCACTGATCCTTCACGCAGAGCACGGCGGTGGTAACAACTCCACTTTCACCACTCATGTTGTAACCTCTTCCGGTACCGATACCTACTCTTCCACCGCTGCTTCCATCGGTTCTCTGAAAGGACCTCGCCACGGTGGTGCCAACCTGAAAGTCCAGAACATGTTCACAGACCTGAAGGCAAACGTATCCCACTGGGACAATGAAGACGAAATCGTAGATTATCTCCAGAAAGTCCTGAACAAAGAAGCTTTCGATCATGCAGGTCTGATCTATGGTATGGGACATGCGGTTTATACTCTGTCCGATCCTCGTGAAGTGATCCTGAAACGCTTTGCACAGGCTCTTGCAGAAGAAAAAGGCATGACAGAAGAATTTGAACTCTACAACAGAGTAGAGGGAATCGCCGGCAAACTGATCATGGAACACAGAAAACTGTTCAAGAATGTCTGTGCAAACGTCGACTTCTACAGTGGATTTGTATACAGCATGCTTGGCATCCCGGAAGAATTATTCACTCCGATCTTCGCCATCGCACGTATGCCTGGCTGGAGTGCTCACCGTCTGGAAGAGCTGATCAACGCAAACAAAATCATCCGTCCGGCTTACAAATATGTCGGACACCATGCAGATTTCGTGCCATTTGACGAAAGATAATTTGCATTTACGTGAAAACTTTTATATAATAACAGAATCAAGGAAACTTACACGGCAACCCAATCCTAAAGTACTGATATTTCACAGGCTTTTGTTGGGTTGCTTCTGTATATTCATACATAATTGTAATTTTATATTTTTCGCATCATCAGGCACAGACAGCAAACACTTACACAGGCAAACATACGCAGATGACAGGAGGTTTTTTATGGCAAAAGAACAATTCGCAGTTGCAGAAATGGTTTTAAATATGGTTCTGGGAAAAACCGGCGGCAGCCGTGTTGATTATTTTCCACAGAAACCGGAGTTTCCTTTTGATGTTCCTTATGAACAGGCATTTCCCCGCGCGACTCCGGAAAGTCAGGGGATTTCCTCTGATCTTTTCGCTGCCCTTCTCCGTGAACTGGATGCTTCCAGAGAGACGGATATGCACCACTTTATGGCATTGCGTCACGGAAAGGTAATCTGTGAATGTAATTTCGCCCCTTATCCCAAAGGGCTCTGGCATATCACACATTCCATGTGTAAAAGTATCACAGGCATGGCGATCGGGATGCTGGTGGAGGAAGGGAAATTAAAGCTGGATGAAAATATTTATGATATTTTTTCTGATCATATCAATCCTTTTTCCAAAATTTTCCGTCCGACCGTGACCGTGGAACATCTCCTTACCATGACCAGCGGTGTCTCTTTTAATGAATCCGGCATTGTCTCCGGAAATGACTGGCTTGGCAGTTATCTGAATTCCTCTGTCAATGGAAAACCAGGCACGGAATTTCAGTATAACAGTCTGAATACTTATGTTCTCTCCGCCATCGTAACCAAACGTACCGGCGAAACTCTGACAGAGTATCTGAAGCCAAGGCTGTTTGAACCGCTGGGAATCACCCGCTATTTCTGGGAAACCTGCCCGAAGGGAATTACGAAAGGCGGATGGGGACTGTTCCTCTGCGCAGAAGATATGGCAAAACTGGGTCAGTTATATCTGCAAAAAGGCATGTGGAACGACAGACAGATTGTATCTGAATACTGGATTGAAGTTTCTACCGCCAGACATGTCAAAACGCAGGATGGTACTTATGGATACGGCTATCAGCTCTGGATGGAACAGCGTCCGGGAAGTTTCGAATTTAACGGAATGCTGGGGCAGAACGTGATCATTTATCCGGATATGGATATGGTATTTGTGACAAATGCTGGAAATAAAGAACTGTTTCAGGACTGTGTGATGTTGAATATTCTGCGAAAATATTTTCCATTGAACTACCATCCTGCTGCCACCAGCCTTCCGGAAAATCCCTGTGCCTATGGACTGCTGAAACGATTATGTGGGGAACTGGAAAACAGTGGCTGCGCATTCACTTCTTTGCCTGCTCTGAACAGAAACATGGAAAGTGAAATGACAGCCGGAAGCAGAAATGAACATAGAACTGGAAATGTAGATACAAATACAGCTACAGCATCCGGAATATTTTTCCGCAGGTCAAAAGGATGGTCGTCTCATTCCCGGCACAGTTACCGGACTCCCCGAAGTCTGGCACTTCCGTCTTCCTTTCATGCTTTCGAAAGGTATCTGGACGGCAGAACGTATCTTATGCAGCAACAGCATATCGGACTTTTTCCGCTGTTTATGCAGGTATTCCACAACAATATGACCGATGGGATCAGCCGGGTTTCCTTCTCTTATCAATCCGGCCGGTTCTGTGTTTCTTTCACAGAGGGCGATGACGTTCATAAGCTGAATGTCGGCTTTCAGAAAGCTGCCACAGGCACAGTTTCCGTCCACGGGGAAACATATCTGGTCAGTACTCTGGGAGAATTTACACGGGACGAAAATCACGTTCCCGTGCTGAAACTGGAAATTACTTTTCCTGAAGAATGTGTAAAACGAAAAGCACATATCTTCTTCCACAGTGAACAGGAAATCGAAATCCGCTGGAACGAAACTCCGGGCAAAAAAATGATCCTGGAGGGACTGAACTCCATCACAGAAGAACTCTCCGGAAACTTCCTCTACAATTCTCTTCTTGGCGACAACAATATCACCCTGGAACTTCTGCACCGCCTGATGGAACAGACAATTGAGCCTGTGGTATGGGGAGATCTGGAGATGCCGGAGGCAGAATCTGTCGGGACTGGTGAAAATTTTGATACCTGCGATACTTCCGATATTTGCGATACTTCCACTATTTCCGGAACTTTCAATGGTTCCGAATAAAAGAAAACAGGCATCCCGGATTTCAGTTGATTCGGAATGCCTGTTTCTGGATGATACCCTTTTGTATGGGTTGGTCAGATATAATCTTTTATATTATGTATGGTCTGTCAATCAATATATATGGTCTGGCTGTCAATATATCAGTCCTGTTTTACATTGAATGCTTTCATTCCCGGATATACAGCACTTGCGCCAAGTTCTTCTTCGATACGGAGAAGCTGGTTGTATTTTGCAACACGCTCAGATCTGCTTGGTGCACCTGTCTTGATCTGGCAGGTGTTGAGTGCTACTGCAAGGTCAGCGATTGTTGTATCTGCAGTCTCACCGGAACGATGAGAAGAAATTGCAGTATAGCCTGCTTTGTGAGCCATCTTGATTGCTTCAAGTGTCTCAGATACGGAACCGATCTGGTTTAATTTGATCAGGATTGCATTACCTGCACCAAGCTCAATACCTTTTGCAAGTCTTTCTGTATTTGTTACGAACAGGTCATCACCGACAAGCTGTACTTTATCGCCAAGTCTTGCTGTCAGTTTCTGCCATCCTTCCCAGTCTTCTTCGTCCAGACCGTCTTCGATGGAAATGATTGGGTATTTCTCGCATAATTTAGCCCAGTGCTCAATCAGCTCTTCTGCTGTATATTCTGTGCCGGCTTTTGGAAGTTTGTAGTATCCTTTGCCTTTTTCGCTCTTCCATTCGGAGGAAGCTGCATCCATGGCAATCTTGAAGTCTTTTCCTGGTTCATATCCAGCTTTCTTTACTGCCTCAAGGATTGTCTCGATTGCTTCTTCATCAGATTTCAGAGCCGGAGCAAATCCACCTTCATCACCTACAGAAGTAGCAAGTCCACGTTCTTTTAAGATAGAAGCAAGTGCATGGAAAACTTCTGCACACCATCTTAAGCATTCTTTGAAGGAAGGAGCTCCTACAGGCATAATCATGAATTCCTGAACATCCAGACCGGAAGATAATGCATGGCATCCACCGTTTACAATGTTCATCATTGGAACCGGAAGTCTGTTTCCGGATACACCGCCAAGGAAACGATACAGCGGGATTTCAAGAGAAGCTGCGGCAGCTCTGCAGCATGCGATAGATACTGCAAGGATTGCATTTGCTCCAAGTTTGGATTTATCTTTGGTTCCATCTGCTGCGATCATAGCTGCATCTACTGCATAGATGTCGCTTGCATCCAGACCTTCGATTGCTTCATTAATTGTTGTGTTGATATTTTCTACTGCTTTCTGAACGCCTTTTCCAAGGTAACGAGCTTTATCTCCATCTCTTAATTCCAGAGCTTCAAATTCACCTGTGGAAGCACCGCTTGGAGCTGTTCCTCTGGCAACTGTGCCGTCCATCAGATATACTTCTGCTTCTACTGTCGGATTTCCTCTGGAATCCAGAATTTCTCTTCCTACAACTTTCTCAATTTCTAAGTACATGATAAATCCCCTTTCTGATCTTCAATTTGACTCCACGGAGCGTATTGGAAAACAATAGATAAAGTACATAGTGTAAATTAAGAGAAGGCTTTTCCAAAACGCTCTGGTTATGTCTGCTGTCACATTTCATGGTTTCAGCAGTCCATAAAACGGTAACATATGCAGACAGTTTTCAGGTTCCGAAGAGTTCAGCAGTTCTTCGGGTGGAGTGCAAATGATTTATTCACGCGAGAGTTTGTGTTTTCTAACTCTGATAGTTAGTATATTCTAACTATATGGATTTTGCAAGTGTTTTTTTTTATTATATTGAGAAAGTATATCACCAACCAACAAATTGTCTCATTATCAAAATCATAAATGATTAAGTATAGTATGCTTCGCATTAATATAAAATAAGATTCCAATTACTTTATTCGTCTTAAAGTAATTGGAATCCTATTTCAGAATTAACTAATGTGTACACTTCGTAGATGTTACTGTATGTGAATAAACAGCATTAGCTAAATATCCACATTTCTTACATCTTTGAGCATTGTAAATTTTTGTTCTACATCCTCCAGAACTCAATTTTTCATGTACATAATAATACCCCTCAACCATACTATGCGTACATAATGCACGTTCACTCCCAATATTATATACTGGTTCCTGTTGTCCATTTTCATCAACAAATACACAATCTGATTTAGAAAAATCTATTTGACTCAGATCAATAGTAAATGCAAAATCACCAAATCCATAAAAATCTGCATTATTAGAAATTGTTTCTTCAAAACTCATATCCGAAGACTGCATCGGCTGATACGCCAACGCCGTACTAGCACTTGCCAGCACCGTCAAAGCGGAAACCGCCACCATAATCCCTTTCTGTAATCTCCCTTTTCTCTTTTTCTGCAACATATAATCAATCCTCCTCTTCATGATTTCCATACTCTTCCCATTCTTTTTATGTCCGGAAAGATTATTTTTCCAAACAGCCGAAATATTTTTACGGCTTGTGGATTCGTGTACAAGCAGCATGGCGTAGAGTTTTATTTCTTTCTCCGTGCAGCCTTCTGTTGCTGCGCCATCGCTGACTGCTTCTGCAGTTTGTCTGTAGAGGTAAAGTAAAAGATATGCCGCAGGGTTCATCCAGTGGAGACACATCACTGCAAGACATAAAAGTTTTACGAAATTATCACGATTTTTCAGATGAGCATATTCATGCTTATAAACCTTATCAAAATCAGGGTGACTCGGCAAATGCATTGGGATAATGATTTTCTGATGAAAGAATCCAATGGTACAGGGACCGGAGACTTTATCAGGAACTATGTAATAGGTAAAATCCTTCTCAGGATCTTCGATTTCAAATATGACACCGTCAGTAATTCTGCGGATTGCCTTCCTGTATGCAATAAACTCATATACCGAAAAGCCGATCACAATCATCGCCCACAGAAAGATAAGAATGGAAAGCCATTGCGGTGTCCAGACGTATTCGTTCTGTTTCTCATGCCAGAAATTCAGCGAATGAGATAAATACAACTGTGATTCTTCACTGAACATCGGTTTCGGAAATATATCTTCCGGGATCAGGTACTTGACTAACTGAAACGGAATCAGGAAAAAGACTACGCCGGTCAGCAGAAGTTTTCTTCCGAGCTGATAATTATAGGAACCTCCCTGTAAGAGATATAACAGAAAACATAATACGACAGGTATCGTACCTGCCAGAGACATACACGCCAACAGATCCATAAAATTCACATCATTTCTTCTTAATGTAATCCAGTAAGAAATCTTTTTCATTTTCTCTGAGATGGTCGTCGTTGCTCAGAGAACTGACTAAAACAGTAGATTCCTGTACGGAAAAAGCAGCTCTTCTCTCTGCCGCACGCTGGTGTTTTAATTCTTCTGTTTCCAGTGCTTCCCTCTGTTCGGCGTCTGCATTTAACTGTTCATACAGATGGCGGTTTCTTAAACCAAGGGCAAACATAATTGCCGGATAGAGTACAGAGACTCCTGCTGCCAGGAGCATATACATAGTAAACTTCTTCACATCATCTACCGGCGGCTCGCTCATAAAATTGATAAAGAGGCAAACAGCAGAAAAAACTGTAAATAACAGCCAGCAGATGAGTTCAAACTTTTTTTTCATGATTAATCAATCTCCAATAAGTGTGGGACCTCTCTTTACTCTCGAATCAGGTTTCTTCTGATATCTGATTCTTCTTGACTGATCCCTGCTTTTTTAACTGCATTCAGTGTACCATGATTCGGACTTTTCGACAACCGGTTTCTGTTAATTTATACGATTTCTTGTCGTCACCCTTCGAGTTTCCTCGAGAATTGTCCCAAAATATTCCACACAAGACCACCAACGACAGTCTTTTCTGTGATAAAAAAGTATATTTTATCCTGAAAAAAAGCCAAAGGCAGGAGATTCTTTACCTGATCTCCTGCCTTTGACTTTTTTATTATTTATGGAAGAAAGAAAAGAGTCCTTTCTTTTTCTCATAGGGTTCGGAACTGATTCCCTTTACTTCATATCCGGTTGCGCTGATGGCAGTTTTTAATGTGCCTTCATCCAGCGGTCCGTCTGAAATAATAACGGTCTCTCCTTTGCTGTGTGAAGAGGAAACCTTATCTACCTGAAATGCTTTTCTTACTGCATCATTCACATGAGATTCGCACATTCCACACATCATTCCGTCTACTTTTACTGTTGTTTTTGTCATGTCTGTTCTCCTGCTGTTTCATTAGATTTAGGAAGCCAGATCCTCAATTGCAAATCTGGCAAAGGAAATCTCACATCCATTGCCGACTCTGCGGCAGATATTCAATGCCTTTGTCGCTACGAAGGAGTACAGATCTTCGTCCGTACGCAGCAGCAGATATTTATTTCCTTCTGTCATCTCTGCTGTATGAACCTCCTGAAATTCTCTCAGTTCTCTGAGTATCTCTGATGCCATTTCATCAGAAATTTTCTGGGTCAAACGATAATATCTTCCCATTCTTTTCAGCCTTCTTTCCCTGTCTGGAGCGTGTCTGAATTTCTGAATCCTGTTCACCGCCTCTTCAGCGGCAGGTCTTTCTTCCAGATGCGTTCTTTTCCCTGTATAAGTTAGTTTATACTAATTAGTATAGCACCTTTTTGTGAAAAAGGTAGTCTTTTTCGAAGGATTTTTTGAGAATTTTTATCGTTTTGTACTTTATATGGCTGCCTGCGCCAGTGCCTTGCGGGCTGCTCCCAGGATTCCCTCTGAGGAGAAAGTTGCTCCTGTGACGGTATCAATTCCATCAGCAGACTGATTTGCCAGAATCTGTGGATTCAGGGTTCCCCATGCAACTTCAAAGAATTCCGGTGAATCTTTGTTTGTCTGTTCCAGGGAGACAATCTGTCCACCGGAAATGGTAACCGTTACTGTCACCTTTCCGCTGTAACCATAACTGCTTCCACTGTAAGTTCCGTCTCTGTACGGTCCCAGTGGCTCCGGGGTCGGTTCCGGGGTTTCCTCTGGAGTTGGCGTTACCTCCGGAGTAACATCTGGATTTTCGTCCGGTGACTGTGTTGGTTCCGGAGTTGGAGTTTCGTCCGGATCCGGAGTAATATCTGGTGTCTCTGTGATTTCCGGTGCAGGTGTTGCGGTTGGCTCCGGGGTTGCAGTCGGAACCGGAGTCGGGGTGGCGGTTGGTTTTGGTGTAGCTGTCGGTTCCGGGGTCGGTGTCGGTTTGGCAGTTCCCTTTTTCGCCTGTTTCAGAATGTCTTTCATGGCACTCAGAATGCCCTTGGAAGAAAAGGTGGCTCCGCTGACGGTGTCAATACCTTCTGTTGTCTGGTTCTGGATGATCTCATTCTCCAGCACTCCCCATGCTTTATCAAAAAACATCGGAGTATCTGTATGTGTGACATCCAGAGAAGTGATCACACCTTTTTTGATCTTTGCAGTCAGAATGACCGTTCCGCTGTATCCTTTTCCGGTTCCTGTGTAGGTGCCGTCTTTATAAAGCTGTTCTTCCTCCGGTTTCGGAGTTGGAACCGGCGCTTTTGTCGGCTCCGGAGTTGAAGTCGGGGTCGGACCTGGAGTTGGTGTCGCTTCCGGAATCGGAGTGACCTCTGCCTGCGAACCGGAAGGCATTGCCTGTGAAAGCGCATTCTGGACTGCCTGAATGATACCGTTAGAGGAATAGGTTGCTCCACTGACTGCATCCACATTCGGAGACTGGCTTGCCAGAATTTTGCTGATCACCCCCTGCGCATTCGCAAAATAAGCGGCTGTTTCGCTGGAGGCATCCAGGATATTGATAGCTGCGATCTGGTGGTTGCTTACAGTTACCTGTACCGTGATCGTACCACCAAAGCCGGTTCCGGAACCTGTATAAGTTCCATCTACATATCCGTCCTGCGGTACTTCTGTGGTAGGAGTGTAGGTTGTTCCGGCACCGCCGCCACCGCCTGCTGCTCCTGCGCCGCCACCTGACCCAGCTCCTGTGGAAGTATTTTTCTTTGTTCCGGTTGTGATCTTACTTGTTTTCTTTTTTGTTGAAGATGTTTTTTTGCCGGAAGTTTTGGTGCTTTTATCAGAAATGCTCTTGCTGCTTCCACTGTCTTCTGCGGAATCTTCCAGAGTGAGCATACTCTTAATGTCCGCTGTGGACATAATATCTGCATCAGAAACTTCCACTGTCTGTACAGGAGTTTTTTCTGCCTGATAACAGGTGACACAAACTGCGGCAAAAACTGCGGCTGCAGGGAGAAGTTTCAGCCATTGCCTGGAATTATCAGACTTTGACTGCTGTTTTTTTTCTGATGCTGTTTCATGATTCTGTTCTTTTTTCTTATCCACTGAATTTCGTTCTCCTTATCTTAAAAATACAGTCGAAAAGAAACCCTGCATCGTCTGCAAGGGCAGATACAGGATTTCTTTTCTCAGCTTTTGCCGGTTATCTTAAGATCAGATTATTTTACAGTTACTTTGAAGGTTTTGGATACACCATTGCATGTTACTGTGATCTTAGCTGTACCTTTCTTGATGCCTTTTACAACACCCTTGGAGGATACAGTTGCAACTTTCTTGTTGCTGGATTTGTACGTAACTTTTCCGGATGGAGTTGCTTTTGCTGTGATCTTTGTTGTTTTACCAACTTTTACAGATGCAGATGTCTTTGACAGTTTCAGTGTTGGATTTTTTACATTTACTGTGTACTTAGCTGTTACATCTCCGCATTTAGCTGTGATCACTGCTTTACCTGCTGCTTTCGCAGTTACTTTGCCGGTTGATTTATTTACAGTGGCAACTTTTGTATTGCTGGATGTATAAACTACCGCTGCATCAGAACCTGTTACTGTTGCTGTCTGAGTTGCTGTTTTTCCTTTGTAAAGAGTTACACTTGTTTTTGCAAATGTTACTGTTGTTTTTTCAGCTTCTACGAGGCTGTCCATTGCTGCTGTCAGATGGGAAAGTGCTTCATCTACTGCTGCCTGTGAATGTGGAGCTGCGATTTCTTCTTTTGCTTCGTCAAGTTCCATCTGGAATGCTGACCAGGATTCTTTTGTGTAATCTTCTTCTTTTAATGTTTCAGCTTTTTCGATTGCTGCCTGTAATGCATCTGTAGAAATCTCTGTTTCTCCGGATTTTACGATATTTTCTTCTGTCGCATTTACTTCAAAACTGTAATCTGCATAACCCATTGCGTAAACAGTGATTACCCATTTACCTGTTCCATCTGTTCCTGCCGGAAGCTGACAACGATAAGAATCTGTCAGACCAAGCTGAATACCCATAGATTTGTGCATCCAGTTATCTGCTGCAAATTTTGTTCCATAAGTAGCAAGTGGAGTGTCAGAGTTTCCATAGTATGTCCATTTTACTGCATACATATTGGAACCAAGATCACCGTAGTTTCCATTGATGTCAGCTCTGATGAATGCGCCATAAGATTCTGCTTTTTCTGCTGCTGTCAGACCTACAGTTACATCAGAAACTGTTTTCTGTGCTTCACCCTGAATTCCGGAACCGCTTCCTGTTTTTCTGGCTTCAAAAGAGAATGTACCGTCTGCATTTTTCACTGCTGTTTTCAGACCATTGGTGTCTGCGGTTACTTCTGCTGTTTTGCTGTATTCCACAAGTCTCTGCTCACCGTATCCACCGACAACTGTGCCACCGGTTTCCACAACGCTGTACTGCTGTTTAAATGCATCATAGTCTTCTGCTTTTACAGCAACCGGAATATATTTCATACCATATATTTCATAATGCTCCATCATGACAGAAGTTCCGTCAGCTTTTGTGATAGTTCCTCTTTCAAACGCAACTGTAGAGCCATCTGTCAGAACAATTGTCTTTCCACCGTCTGTCCAGTGGGAAATCTGGTAAGTTCCGCCATTTTCGTCATAGATTGTTGCTATACACTGGAAACTTCCTCTGTGAAGTCCGTGATTTGCCGTTGCTCTTGTAACTGTATCAAATCCACCTTTGTCCAGTTCACCTTTTGCATCTGTTTCCGCATTTGCATCTGTATTTGTTGCATTGTAAACACCCTCAGATGCCCAGAACTGTTCCCATGACAGACCAGCATAAACATATTTATAGCTTTCTTCTGCTGCTGTTGCTGCAAATTCATCTTCTGCTGCCTGATCTTCGTCAACAAATGGTGTTGCCTCATCGCTTCCAAAATCGTCTTCTGTTGTTGTAAACTCATCAGCGGAAGCTTCTACAACAGAACCCTCAGTAAAATCTGCAGCCATAACTCCAACCGGTAATCCAGATACCATCATTGCTGCACTTAAGATTGCCGGTGCTGCTAATTTGATTAAATTTCCTTTGCGCATACCTTAAAATCCTCCTGAATATGAATTAATATGAATCTATTTGTAACTGTCTGGTGTTTCACTACTTTTTCAGCAAAAATGTCAGACAGTTGCCAACTTTTATAAAGTGAAACTATTCACTGACCGAATACGAATCTTTCAGTAACTGGAATCGTTCTTTCATGCCGTCTGTCATCCAGACATGACCGGAATCGTCTACGAAGAGTCCGTCCGCATCGTAACTCTCCAGAAGCTTTTCGGCTTTTTCTTTTCCCAGCACAAAGCATGCCGTGGAAAGTCCATCTGCATCCAGACCGTCCTCACAGACAACCGTCACGGAAGTCAGACCGCTTCTTGCCGGATATCCGGACAAGAGATCCTCGTATGAAGGAAAGAAAGAAGTACGGCTTGAAAGCAGCTCGTCGTGCTCCGCAGTTTTCAAAGAG
>ENA-USUG01005391-USUG01005391.1-human-gut-metagenome-genome-assembly--contig:-NODE-5391-length-14659-cov-4.953299_pt1 | contig 14659 bp, 16 predicted proteins | sample MGYA00250059_ERZ773394 | MGnify/ENA primary metagenome ERZ773394 (study PRJEB29103, sample SAMN06111957) | human gut metagenome | biome: human gut; feature: ankylosing spondylitis patient; material... | reverse complement strand
GGGAGCCGTTATCGGTGCCATTCCCCAGGATTTAAAGTTCAGAGGGGAGGAAAGCACTGCTGAAATCGGAGACAACACTATCATACGTGAAAACGTAACTGTCAACCGCGGTACAGCTGCCAAAGGCCGTTCGTGGTGTGGAAAAAATGCCGATTTTCCCAAAAAAAAGCTTGCCAGCCATCCTGAATTTCGCTAGTTACATCGCTGCACGACGCGGAGAGGTGTCCGAGCTGGTCGAAGGAGCACGATTGGAAATCGTGTGTACTCAAAAGGTACCGGGAGTTCGAATCTCCCCCTCTCCGCCATTAGAAGTAATTTCAAGTGCCGCCAAGCATCATTAAGTGCTTGGCGGCACTTCTTTTTTGCCCCTTTCAGGGGCTTTTTTCGTGTTGCCGAATGCCGTTGAGTGAAGTTGACAGCCGCGATTTTTTTGGGGCAACAATAGGGGCAACTATCTACTATACCCATGGAGTTGCCCCAATGCCTCTGACAGATACGCGGATCAAAGCAGCCAAGCCCACGGATAAGGTCTACAAGATTTATGATGCCGAAGGGTTGTACATTGAAGTCCCGCCGACCGGCAGCAAGCGGTGGCGGTTCAAATACAGGATGAACGGTAAAGAAAAACGGATCAGCCTCGGTATCTATCCCGAGATTGGTTTAAAGGATGCGCGGGAAAAACGTGATGAAGCCCGAAGGCAGGTTGCGGCGGGCCGGGACCCCAGCGTCATAAAAAACAAGACTGCATATGCGGAGAAAACCTTTCAGCACATAGCCGACGAATGGGTTGCGCTTCATCGGGCAACATGGGCTCCGCGTCATACGGAAACGGTCGAGCAAAGGCTGAGAAGCTACATTTATCCGGAACTTGGCAATGTCCCTTTGAAGGACATTACCCCGATTGAAGTCCTGAGCGTGATCAAGGCGATTGAAAAGAGGGGAGCTTTGGAGGCGGCCCGCAGGACACTCGCGATCTGCTCGCAGGTTTTTCGATATGGAGTCGCTTCGGCACTTATCCCCAGTGACCCCTGTCGGGACCTTAGGGGAGCGCTTGCGCCACGGGAAGAGGGGCATTTTCCGGCATTGGTGGATCGGGATGGCGCAACGGCAGTGATGCGGGCGATCCATCATTATAAAGGATCGGCTGTTGTCCGATTGGCGTTGCGTGTGCAGGCTCTGACCTTCGTACGCCCCGGCGAGTTGCGGTGGGCGAAGTGGCCGGAGTTCGATATGGCGGGTGCGCTCTGGGTGATTCCCGCGGAGCGCATGAAGATGAAGCGGGAACACTGGGTTCCCTTGTCAAGGCAGGTATTGGAGATCCTGGAAGAGCTGCATGAGATCACAGGTCATCGGGAATACCTGTTCCCGTCGATGCGGGCGAGGAAGGATGTGCCCATTTCTGAGAACACACTCAACGCAGCACTCAAGAGTTTGGGCTTTGACGGCATCCATGTGGCGCACGGTTTTCGGGCGATGGCTTCAAGCCTTCTGAATGAAATGGGCTGGCGCCCGGATGTCATCGAGCGCCAGCTTTCGCATGTTGAAGAAAACAAGGTGCGTGCAGCGTACAACCGGGCGGAGTACATTACCGAGCGCCGCCAAATGATGCAGGCTTGGTCTGATTTTCTCGTTGGGTTGGCTTCCACTTCCCCGCAATAAAAGCGTTGATGTCAGATTCCCTCCAGAACCGGCACCGCCCCTTCTTTTGGGATTGCGGTGCCTTTCCTTCCTGTGACCACTTCCGCCACGTTGAGGAAACCACGCCTACACGACCGATGAAATCCTTGAGCTTCAAAAGGCGATCTTCTGCCATATCAAGTCGTCTCCAGATGAAGCAAGCTCATGCGCGCTCCGTCTTGTGAATGTAAAAGAGGGCATGAACTCCAATTACAGCCCCATGACACCGGGAACGCCGACCCGGTGGAAGGTATTCATGAGCAGAGCATCCATCACGTCCGCGACATCTCCGGCGTCGACGTCGGTTGAACATTGGCCAGCTGCGTGCATGATGCTTTTGAACGATACCAGAGGGGAAAGGGCTCCTTCCAGTTCGTCCCGCCGCATGGATACAGTATCCGCCGCCGCTTTTTGCAGGTTCGCGAGCCGGCGCGCTTCGTTGCCAGCGGCATAGGCGACATTCCATGCAGGGGATTCTCCTGGGATGGCATTGGGCTTTTCCATTTTTAGCGCATCTATTTCTTCATCAGCGATCCGTTCGGCCATCGTCACGATCCGGCTTGCGCCGTCAAGGGAATGGGTTTCCAGAGTGCTTTTGTGCATGGCGGCTGTCCTTTGCTTGAGTGGTGAAAATCGTCAATCCCTGACCTCATTCCCTGCCGTCGCTTGCTTTCCCGCTCCCGTGGGCTTGCGGCTTGCCGTGCTCGGTACTTGTTGAGGCTGCGTTTGCGGCACTTCAAGGCTACTATTCCGGTCCGGGGACGCGTACTTTTCGACTCGTGCCGTTTGGCAAAATCAATATTGCCAAATGTCAAAATTGAAAGCAAGTAAAAATTGACAAAAAGAAATTTTATACAGAGTCCTCACCGTACAATTTTGACAAACAGCACAAACGAAAGGGCCTGAAACCGGAAGGTATCGGCCCTTTCGTTTTAACGGTTATGCGAGCTTGCGCAGTGCGAGCGCGGCCTGGAGCGATGATTGCGCCAGCCCGAGGCTGTACCAGGCGGCGTTGATGTGGTGCTTGATGGCCTTCTCGACTTCAAACGGAACCGAGCCGATGCCGCTCAGTTCCCTGCGCACGGTGATATGCGTCCAGTTTTCAGTACCGTCGAGGGCGAAGAGGGCTTTTTCGATGTCGGCGAACAGGCGTTCCGTGGCGGGGAGGCCGGGGAGCCTTTGGGGAACTGGGCGGCGGGTGACGACTTCCGGCACGGTGGACAGGGTGTCCAGAATGTTCCGCCATGCGTTCGTCTGGCGGGCAGCGTAGCTCTGGGAGAGGAAGATGATCCCTTCGCGGGAAACCATATACTGCGGGCAGCGCTGGCCCTTGGCGTCTACATAGTTCCCCCTGACGAAAGCGTCCCGTTGCGGGCAGACGGCAGCGGCGCGGCTTATGGCGTCGAGCACGGTGGAGTGGCGCTTATGCAGCTCTCCGGCGATGGTGCGGGAGGAGATGCGGGAGAGGGCGCCTGTAGGTGGCGTCTGGGCATCGACGGGCACCCGGTCGCCGTACTTCTCGATAACATCGAGCACCCAGCGGCGGAATGCCTTAGCAACCGGAGTGCGGGCGAACATGGCAAGCAGGTGGCAGCCGCGCAGGGAGAAGATGCGGACCCGGACCGTCAAATTGACGGTGTCGAGGTTTTCAACCACTTGCGTCATCTCTGAGGTGAATTCATCAGCGTTTCTGTCGTAAAGACGACTCAAGGTATCCTCTCGGGCGTACCCTAACGCGGTGGCGATTTCAGAAGAGCGGAACCACGGCTGATTGTTGCGGGGGACGGGAGAGAACGTAAAGTCGTTGAAGCAAAGGGAAGTAGTCATGATGCCTCCATGGGAACTTTTCAAGGTTCACAAGGCATTTTCACCAATAGAAAATGCCGGGTGTTGAAAACAGCCCATGGAGCTGCTCCCCGCCTTTGGCCTTGCGGCTTGGACATATCGGGGACACCCGGCATCAGTAGATACACTTATAGCCCAAAACACAGCCAAGAGAAATCTTGACTTTGGGAAAAGGGCACAAAAAAGCGCCATGCTGTCGGGTGGCGTTGTCCGCCATGGGGTGTTTTCAAGCACCGTGGGAAGACAGCGCCATAAAAATGGGGGAATGTCAATACATATTGATTGAATGATGAATATAGGCTTGACTTTTATAGTGTAGTATGGCGTGAAATCAAAGAGAGGAGTATCGATTATGTTATATGAAGAATATTTTCTTGTAGCTGGTTATCTGTTGAGTTTTGTTTTATTTATTGTCGTATTTGTGTTATATAATAAAAACAGTATGTTGAAGAAAAAATATGAAGGTATAGATGATGCCGAAAAAGCTGCACAGAATATTCTTAATGAAGCAAATTTGGAAAAAGAAAGAATATTACATGATGCTTTTGTAGAACTTGATAATATTAAAAGTACTATTCGTAAAATTGAAGAAGATAAAAAAATATTCGAATCTGAATTTGAAGAAATGAGAAATGATTACAAAGATAAAAAATATATTTATGATGATTTATTAGATAAAATATCAATAGCGGAAGATAAGGTTGAGTACATTGAGATGGGTTTTGGGAATATCGATTTTGAATTTGATGACGTGGAAGACTACAAAGAAGCTATCATTGAGATTAAGAGTAAGCAAAAGGAAATGGCTAAAAACAAAATAGCTGTTGTTTGTTTTGCCGATTGGAAGGTAAATGGAAGCGTTCGGGAAGGTAAGAGGATGATTAATGAAAATATTAAGGTTACGTTACGGGCCTTTAATAACGAATGTGATGTCATTATTGATCATGTCACATGGAAGAATTATTCCCAATCTAGGGATAAGATTATGAAATCATTTGATTTTTATAATAACTATAATAAAACTCCTGAAATAATAATTTCGCATGAATATCTTAAGCTGAAACTTGAAGAGCTTAGACTGAATTATGAAAATCAAGAAAAAAAGCAGCAGATAAAAGAGGAACAACGAGCGATCAGAGAGCAAATTAGGGAAGAAGAGCGATTCGAACGTGACAGAATAGCTGCAGAGAAAGAGGAAGAAAAATACAAAAAACTCTTGAAAAAAGCACAAGAAGAAGCAGAGAAAGCCAGCGGGAAAAAACTTACCCAACTTAATGAAGAGGTAGAAAAATTAGCTATTCTTTTGAAAGAAGCTGAGGAAAAGAATCAACGGGCTATTTCAATGGCTCAACAAACTAAAGCAGGACATGTATATATTATATCAAATATTGGTTCTTTTGGTGCAGATGTATTTAAAATAGGGATGACACGCCGCCTTGATCCGTATGAAAGGGTCTATGAACTTGGTGGGGCAAGCGTTCCCTTTGAATTTGATGTACACGCAATGATCCCATGTAATGATGCTCCATCATTAGAGAATAAGCTGCATAAAGCTTTTGAAAAGTACAAGATGAATTTGGTAAACAATAGAAGAGAATTTTTTAAGGTTTCCCTAAATGAAATAGAAAATCAAGTAAAACGAGAAAACCCTAAAGCTGAGTTTATCCGAACGGCTTTAGCAGAGCAGTATAGAAAATCAGAAGCATTGCGCAAGCAACGCCAAGAAGTAGCCCCTCTTCCTATGGATAAACAATTTCCTAATTCCCTTTAAGAGCATAAAAGCCCTCCATCATAGAGGGTTTTTATGCTCGATGGTTACAACACCCTTCCGAACCACCGTACCCGTCCATAGACACGGAAAGCTTCAAGGTCGGGACCTTCCACCGCTACGTCCGCGAAATCGCGGTTTTCCGAGCGCAGAAGCCAGCCGCGGGCCGTGCGCTGGAGACGCTTGACCAAAAGCTCCTCACCGAGGCCCACGAGAAAGATTTTGCCGTCGCTCGGTTCCTTGACCGACTGATCCACGAGTATGGTGTCCTTGTGGCGGATGAGCGGTTCCATGCTGTTGCCTATGACGTCGAGCATGACGGATTCCTTGGAGTGGATGCCCACGCGGTTCAGGAAGTCGCGGCGGAAGGCGTAATACCCGAGCACTTCGTCGGACGTGATCAGGGACGAACCCGCTCCGGCCCGTGCGGTCACCTTCGGAACCATGTCATACCCCTCGAGACGTTCACCATGTTCCGGGACGTCAATTCCCATGAGATCAAGGGCTTTTCCCAGTTCGTTGAGCGTAGGTGTGCGATCCCCGAGAAGCCAGCGGCGCAGCGTGTGCGGGTTGATGCCAAAGTAGGATCCGGCAGCCGTTACATTGCCGTTGAACTCGCGTTCGACGTAATTTTTCAAAATGTGGAGGATTTTTTCTGCGTACATGGGTTAATTGTATGGAAACAATTGACATATGTCAATTTGACTAAGAGAGATTTTTGTCTTGCATTTAGTTTGACAATAGTCAATAATCTTGACTTATGAACACACTCGCATTGCTCATCAATCAGATGGGGCTAACCCCGGCGGAAGCCGCCAGGCGGACGGGCATCGCTTATGCCACCGTGTGGCGGCACTGTAACGGGACACGCGCCATCTCGGCTGAGGACGCCGTCAGGTACGAGCGGGGGCTTGGCATCAGCCGCCATTTGCTCCGGCCGGATCTGTGGGCCACTCCGGTGTCGTCCATAAACGCAGGAGGGCACCCATGAACGGTTTTCGCATCATTACCGCCGATGAGCGGATGGAGGAGCAGGGCGGCATCAAGGGCGTCATCTTCGGCCCGGCGAAGATCGGCAAGACTTCCCTTTTGTGGACGCTTGACCCGGAGACGACGCTGTTCCTCGACCTTGAGGCGGGCGGGCTGTCCGTACGGGGCTGGGGCGGCGACTCGCTCGAGATCCGGGACTGGGAGACGGCCCGGGACGTGGCCTGTTTTCTCGGCGGGCCAAACCCCGCCATGCGTCCGGACCAGCCGTATAGCCAGGCTCATTACGATTATGTGCTTGGGCAGTATGGCGATCCCGCCACGACGGAAAAATACCGGACTCTCTTCATCGACTCCATCACCGTGGCCTCGAGGCTGTGTTTCCAGTGGGCATCGGGCCAGCCGGAAGCTTTCAGCGAGAAGACGGGAAAGCCGGATTCCCGCGGGGCGTATGGACTGCTCGGAAAGGAGATGATCCGTTGGGTGACGCAGCTTCAGTATATCCGTGGGCGCAACGTCTGGTTCGTAGGTCTGCTGGACGCCAAACGGGACGACTTCAACCGTGAGTTTTTCGAACCGCAGATTGAGGGAGCCAAGACCGGACTGGAACTCCCCGGCATTGTGGATCAAGTCGTCACCATGACCGAATTGAAAGCGGATGACGGGGCGCCGTACAGGGCGTTTGTCTGTTCCCGGCCCAACCCGTGGAACTATCCGGCCGGAGACCGGTCCGGCAAACTGGACATGATCGAACAGCCGCATCTTGGCGGGCTGATGGAGAAAATCCACCGGGGCGAACGCAAGGCTATTTCTTCTTACACCTATAATCTGAAAGGATAAGTCATGAGCTACGATTTCAACGGCGCCGACAGGCAGTCTTCTGGTTTCGACCCGATCCCCGCGGGCACCATCGTCCCGTTGACCATGAGCATCCGGCCCGGTGGCGCCGGCGATGGAGGCTGGTTCAAGCAATCGCAGTCGTCCGACGCGCTGATGCTGGACTGCGAATTCGTCGTTTCCGAGGGGCCGTATGCCAAGCGGAAGATTTGGCAGTTTTTGATTGTTTCCGGCGGCAAGCTGAATGAACGCGGCGAATCCACAGCCGGCAACATCACGCGGGCTACTCTGCGCGCCATTCTGGAAAGTGCACGGGGTATTCGTCCCGACGATATGGGAGAGTCCGCACAGGCCGCGCGCCGCATCGACGGCTGGCAGGATTTTTGCGGGCTGACGTTCATTGCCAAGCTCGGCGTCGAGAAGGACAAGACCGGGCAATATGCCGACAAGAACCGTATCCATACGGTGATCACGCCGGACATGAAGGAGTACAGCCAGCCGCAGGCGACCTCCAGCTCCGGGTGGAGTGTGCAACAGGAGCCCGCCCGTCCTTCTGCACCCGCTCCGTCCCCTACCCCCGTTCCCGCTTGGGCGAGGTAGAAAAATGATCTTGCGGCCGTACCAGGAACAAATGGTTTCCAAGGCTGTCGCCGCGCTGAAAAAGCATGGCGACACCTTGGCGGTGGCGCCGACGGGCGCGGGCAAAACGGTGCTCCTGTCGGCGCTCGCCGGACGTGTCGGCGGAAAGCAGCTTATTCTCCAGCACCGTGACGAGTTGACCTTCCAGAATGCGAAAAAATATCGGGAGGTCAACCCGCGCGTCCGCGTCGGGATGTTCAACGCCGACATCAAAGACTGGAAAGGGGACGCCACGTTCGCCATGGTGCAGACGCTGTGCCGGGACAGGGCTCTGTCCACCATTCCCAAACTGGATCTGCTCGTCATCGACGAGGCGCATCACGCCGTGGCCCCGAGCTACCGCAAGGTCGTGGACGCCGTGCGGGATAAAAACCCGGACTGCCGGATTTTTGGGGTCACGGCCACGCCTGCGCGGGGCGACGGGAAAGGTTTGCGCCATATCTTCAGCAATTGCTGCGATCAGCTTTCCCTGCACAGTCTCATTGCAATGGGTTTCCTCGTACGGCCCCGGACGTTCGTCTGTACGCTTGAAGGCACGGACGATCGGTTGGCGTCGTTGCGCAAGACCGCTTCCGGCGAATTCGACATGAACGAGGCCGAGGCCGTGTTGGATATGGAGGTGCACAATGCCGCCGTGGTGCGGGAGTGGAAAAAGCTCGCGTCGGACAGAAAGACCATCGTGTTCGCCTCCACTGTGCGCCATGCCGAACACGCGGCGGAAGCCTTTCGCGCCGAGGGTGTGAATGCGGCGGTCGTGAGCGGCAAGACGTCATCTTTCGAGCGGGCCGCTCTGCTGCGGCGTTTCGACGAGGGCGACGTGCAGGTTCTGGTCAACGTCGCGGTGCTGACGGAGGGGTACGACTCTCAGCCGGTGAGCTGCGTCGTTCTGCTGCGCCCGTGCTCATTCAAGTCCACCATGCTCCAGATGATTGGGCGCGGGCTGCGCACCGTGGATCCGGCCCGCTATCCGGGGGTGGTGAAGACTGATTGCGTCGTCATGGATTTCGGGCGGTCATTAGCGACGCATCGGGATCTGGAAAGCAAAGTGCGCATGGAGGACAAGCAGAAACCATGTCCCGAATGCGGTGCGGAAATCCCCTGCGGCGTCATGGAATGTCCGATTTGCGGCCATGTGTTCAAGGGGCCGGAGCGGGCCGCGCCTGGAGAAGTCGGTTCCGATGATCCGGAAGTCGTGTCCAATGTGGTCATGGAGGAAGTGGATATACTGACCGCTTCTCCGTTCCGTTGGTGCGACGTGTTCGGCTCCGGCCGGGTGATGCTGGCCAGCGGGTTTGAGGCATGGGGAGCGGTGTGCTCTGCGGATGGAGAACGGTGGCTTGCCTTGGGCAGATTGAAGGACGAGCGGGCTCTGCGGCGAATCATGGTGGGGGAACGGGTGCAGGCGTTGGCCGCCGCGGACGACTTTCTGCGTATGAACGAAAGCGACGACGCGGCGAAGAAGAATCGGCGCTGGCTCAACGACGCGGCCACGGCGAAGCAGTGGGAACTCCTGCAGCGGCTTGGCTACGGGCAGGAGGACATGTTCACGTTCACCAAATACAGCGCCGCCTGCACCCTGAATTTTTTCTGGAACAGGCAGGCCATTGAACGGGAGGTGCTTCATGCCTGATTTGGAGCTGCTTGCGTCCCGGCTCGGTTCGGCGGGGCTTTTGGAGAAACCTGTATGCGGGTTCACCAAGCAAGAGGTGGATCTGCTGTGTAGAAGTGTGCTGGAAGCGTACGGTGAGCCTCTTTTGCCCGGAACGGGGGAAACCATGTTCTTTTGCCGGTACGGCCAAAGGGTGGGCAAAGACTCCGTTCACTGCCGCGCCGACTTATACGCAGCCGGAGTGTTCACTATTCCGTCCGCGCTGTACGGCGTCTCGATTTTCTATTGCCTGCATTACTGCAATGTTACGGCGAAAAGCTAGGCGCGTTCCCTACGAACAGTACTTGAAGACCGGCCACTGGGAAGCCCGTCGGGAAAAAGCTCTCCGGCTTGCCGGGCGGCGTTGTCAGGAATGCGGCTCTGCTGAACGGTTGGAAGTCCACCATCTTTCGTATGATCGCCTTTTTCAGGAACGGGACGGCGATCTCATTGTGTTATGCCGCCGGTGTCACGGAAAACGGCATGCGTATTTTAACGAGGTTGATCTCATGCACAAGCCGGAAGAGCCGCAGGGGCTGGATTTCAATCACAGGTTCAAGGGACGCCGGATTTCAATGCTTATTGACGCCGCCGTAAGGGCGGAGCGGGAGAAAGACGCGCCGCGCGATTATCTTGGAGCGTCGCGTATCGGCCACCACTGCCTGCGCGCGCTGCAATACGAATTTTTCAATACTCCAAAGGAGGTTCCTTTCGAAGGGCGCATCTACCGTATCTTCCACCGCGGGCATCATGGCGAGGACTGGATGGCGGAATGGCTGCGCATGGCTGGATTCGTCCTGCGGACGGCTGGAGCGGACGGGCGCCAGTTCGGCTTCTCCACCGGAAAGGGGCGCATCCGTGGGCACTGTGACGGCGTGTTCGTGGGCGGCCCTGATGAATATGGGCCGTACCCGCGCCTCTGGGAGTGCAAGGTGCTTGGCTCCAAGGGCTGGAACAGGCTGGACAAGCAGGGCTTGGAGAAGGCGTATCCCGAATATTTCGCGCAGGTGCAGTTGTACATGGCATACCTGAACCTGTCCGAAAATCCGACCCTGTTCACCGCCATGAACGCCGACACCATGGAAGTATACGATGAAAGCGTCCCTTTTGAACCTGGCAGGGCGCAGGAGCTTTCCGACCGGGCCGTGACGGTGATTCGGGCGTGTGAGGCGGGGGAACTGCTTCCCCGCTGCGCAGCGGACGAAGATTGTTTTTCCTGCCGCTTTTGCGCGTATAGGACAAGGTGCTGGCATGTTTGATTTTGATTTCAATACGGCCTCGGTCATTACGCAGGGACCCGTGCGCCCCCCATTGCCCGCGTATGACGCCGTGGAACGATTCCGCCAGGCAATGTTTGATGCCGGGCTGAGGCCGGATGAAATCGCGGACACGTCAGGTCTGGCGATGCCGGAACGCTGTCCCGTTGCGGACGACAGGCCGGGGAAGAAGTCCGGCTGGTACGTCTTTTACGGCGACGGCGTTTCGGCAGGCGCGTTCGGCAATTGGAAGACGGGCGAAGAATGGAAGTGGTCGGGCAAGAGCCAGTCCACCATGACATCGGCGGAACGCGAGCAGTTCGCTCAAAAAATGGCACGGGCCAAACGGGTCAGAGAAGCCCAGAAAGCGGAGAACGCCGCACGGGCCCGGGAACGGGCCGAACGGGACTGGGAGAGAGCCGCTGAGGCTGTCACCCATCCCTATCTCGTCAGAAAGAAGGTTCCGTCCTTCGGCCTTAAGATCCTGGCCGGGAAGCTGTTAGTACCGATGCGTGACGCACAAGGAACGCTGAGTTCCTTGCAGGAAATTTATGCCGACGGAGAAAAGAGTTTTCTTTTTGGCGGGGCGAAGCAGGGCCGGTTCTTCACCATCCCCGGCACGGGGAAGGTCGCCGTCTGCGAAGGCTACGCCACTGCGGCGAGCATACACATGGCGACGGGGTGGACGACAGTAGTTGCCTTTGATGCCGGGAACCTGCTTCCAGCGGCGCAGGCATGGAGAGAGGCCCACCCCGGCGACGCCCTTGTCATTTGCGGGGACGATGATCGCTGGAAGGACAAGAATGCCGGGCGTGAGGCCGCTGAGGAGTGCGCCCGGGCGATGAATACGGTGGCCCTGTTTCCTGCGTTCGCCAATCCTGCGGGCAAACCTACCGACTGGAACGATCTCTGCTGCGCCGATGGCGTGGAGGAAGCGAGGCGTCAGCTTCTGTCCGGCGAGCGCGATACCCGGCACTTCCTGTTTCGGCTCGACACTGAGGGACCGTACCCCACGGCCCGCTATACTCGCCAGACGCCGCCGGAATTGAAATGGGCCTTCAGGGACATGGTGCTCATGGGTAGCCCCTTTGTGCTCTGTGGGGCGGGCGGCACGGGTAAGACCTCCATGAGCTTGCAGCTGGCGGCGTCGCTGGCCACGGGCCGGGCGTTGCTCGGGCCGGCGTTTACGCCGGGCGTGCGCGGCAGGACGCTGGTGTTGCTCTGCGAAGATCCGGAGGAACCTATCTGGCAGCGTACGCATCGGGTGGGGCAGGAACTGAGCGCCGAGGAATTGGATGCTTTCGACCGCATGGTCAACATCCAGATTTGCCTTGGTGAGGACATGCGGCTGGTGCGCGACGACCCGGCGCGGGGGCTGACAACCACAGAAGCCTTCGATGCTCTGCTGGACGCCGCCAGGCGTATGCCGGATCTCGCCGCCGTCATTCTGGATCCGCTCAACCTCCTGCATGGTGCGGACGTGGAGCGCAACGAGGAGGCCGCGCAGTTCTTTTGCTCCAAATTAGCCCAGCTCGGCAGGGAAAGTGGCGCGGCTATCATCGTGGTCCACCATAGCGTCAAGAACGGCACGGGACGGGGCGATAAGTTCAATCTGGAAGAAGCGCTGCACGTGGACACCGTGCGCGGATCCGGGGCTATTGTGGCCGGGATGCGCGGGGCCTGCAATCTGGTGGTTCTGCCTCCTGGTGTGGCGAAAAAGCGGCTCAATCTTCCGGCGATGCCGCGCCCCGGCGAGTATCTGGCGGGCAAGGCCAGTAAGCTCAACTATGCGGCACAAGGGGATATGTTCTTCCTGCGCCGCGGGGAAAATGGTGTCCTGTACCCGGTGGCGCCCGCACGGAAAGAAGGGATCGCCCCGCCAGCGGACATTATGCCCCGCGTCTGCGCCAAGGTTGCGGATCTGGCGAAGGAAAGCCGCCACATCACTCGGCGCTCCTTCATTCGCGTGTATGATTCCGAATGGGGTGTGTCACGAAGATTGCTTGACGACGCCATTGAGCGGGCGCTGTTCGAGGGTTGGCTGGAACTCTGGGAGACGGCGAACGAGTCGGGGAGGAAGACCGTTTATCTGGTGCCGGGCGAGAACTACGATCCGCCGGAAGAGCGACCGTTCGACTTCAATCCGACCGGAGCCTGACCCGGTAAAAAAGGGTCGGGAGAAGTGGCAAAGAGAAGTGGCAAGAAGTGGCAACAGGAGGAGCGGCAAAGTGGCAAGAAGCGGCAAAAAAGGGTTTGCCACTTCATAACATGTTGATTTGAAAGATTTTTGAGAAGTGGCAAAAAAGAGAAGCGGCAGAAAATGTTTGCCACTTCGTAATTAGCTGATTTTATGAATGTGGCAAAGTGGCAAAAGAGTCTCCCCTTTCAGGGGAGGGGTAACCCCCTCCTCCCCTGAAGGGAGGGAGGGGATTCTCCCCTGAAAGAGAAAGGGGCCGCGCGATGGTGAATCGAAAAAGGAGACGTGCTATGTGTGAATATGACGAAAAGATGGTGTTTCCCACGATTGATGACGACGGTGATGGGGGGCGCAGGATGGTCGGCTATGAGGGCTATAGATTCCCGGAGATGAGCCTTGACGAGTTGGAGGCTTATTTCCTGCGGTGCATGAAAGGGGCGCAGTCTTTCGTGGATGAACAGGGCAGCGATGTTGACGACAGCATACTGAGTGTGCTTTCCACCGCCGGAAACGCCCTGATTGTGTGCCGGATGATGCGGCACAGCCTGACGGAGTATGAAAAGGATCAAGCACGGAGAAAACACGTCCTCAGATTTGTCGGGAGAAAGGGGGAAGCATGAGCCCGTTCGAGAGCGAGAACAGACCGGGGCGTCTCCGAAAATGCCCTCCCTGTCCGATATGCGGACGAAATGAGATGCGTTGTTATGGCAAGCGTCGCCATGGCTCCATGGTTACGCGTTTCTACGGCTGCCAACACTGTCAATACACGGACGTGTGGGTCGAATCCGCAGATGGGAGACATGGCTACTGGCGTAAACTGAGAAACAGTCCAACAAACCCTTGAGCTTCACCCCCTTCTTCATGCTACGCTCCTGACCAAACTTAGGAGCGTTTTTCATGCACTACACCGAAGCCCGTTGGTCCGGGAAATGGCCGAACTTCACCCCTAAGGAGATCGCCTGCAAATGCTGCGGGGAGATCGTCGTGGACGAGGCGAGCATGGACGCGCTCCAGCGGCTCCGCGACATGTGGGGCGAGCCCCTCGTCATCAACTGCGGTCACCGCTGCTTCAGGCACAACAAGGAAGTGGGCGGGGTCGCGCATTCGCAGCATCTGACCCTCGCCTTTGATGTCCGTATGCCGAAAGAGCGGCATGAGGCATTCATCAAGCTGGCCCGTAAGTGCGGGTTCCGGGGCATCGGCCACCGGGACTACGAGAACTTCGTGCACCTCGATATGGGGCCGGAGCGGGAGTGGTGATGCCTATCGAACGCATCGCCTGCTCCGTCTTTGCCTTGGTCTGCCTTGTTCTCGGAGTGTTTGCGTTCATCGTGACGGAGCAGCGGGATCTTGCCCGGCAAGACGCCGTAACATGGGAGGAAAGCGCAAAGCGGAATCGTGCCGCGCTCGAAGACATGACGGCGGCCCATGCCAGACTTCAAGAAAGCCTTGAAGAACGCGAAGGGAAGCTGGCGGCGTTGGAACAGGATCGGGAACGGCAGCGCGTGAAGCTGCGGGAGGCCATGCGCAATGACAGGCAGACTGGCGATTGGGGCGGCACTGTGCTGCCTCCTGCCGTTGACGGGCTGCTCAGGTAAGCCGATGGCGACCATGCCCGTTATAATCCGGCAGGATGCCCCGGCGTACCTGACGGCGGAAACGCCCACCCCCTTGTGGGACGGCGTGACGAATGCCGATCTGCTCGGCTACGCGCTGGATCTGCGGCAGGCGCTCGGCGCGTGCAATGCGGACAAGGCGGCGATACGGGCCGCAACCGGGAAAGAATGATGATGCAGCCGCCCGCC
>ENA-USUG01005371-USUG01005371.1-human-gut-metagenome-genome-assembly--contig:-NODE-5371-length-14711-cov-109.847547_pt1 | contig 14711 bp, 10 predicted proteins | sample MGYA00250059_ERZ773394 | MGnify/ENA primary metagenome ERZ773394 (study PRJEB29103, sample SAMN06111957) | human gut metagenome | biome: human gut; feature: ankylosing spondylitis patient; material... | reverse complement strand
TATACAAGATACACGCCATCTGCGCCAGCCTGCATATCAAAATCCGCAGCTCCAGCAATCGTCTGTTTCTCTGTCACGCGACTGCAGGATGCATCCAACTTTTCAATCTCTATCCCTGCTGCATCCGCATATGCAAAATAAAACGATCCATTGTAGGAACAGAGCTTTATTTCATTTCCATAGTTCTCGGAGATTTTCTGCTGATATAGTTTTTTCCACGTGTCCTGCTCACAGGAATATAGCGTAAGCGCTGCATCATCTTTCGTATACGTAAGCACGTACGGTTTCTGTCCGCAAAGCGTCATCGCTATCTGGTTCCATGCATTTTTGCTGTTTCCGGCTGCAGAGGCAAATCCACAATCCGTCCATTTCGCAGAGTCCGAAACCTTCGGGAAATCCACCTTTAAAGTAATCTGACTGCCCTTGGCACTGCCGACTTCACTGATCACGATTCCTGAATTCGTTCCATCTGAGAAAGTCAGTGCTCCATCGGAGAGACCTGCGGAAAGGTCGGATTTGCCGATGGTTGTCCGTCCTTTTTCTTTGGAAAGATATGCTTCATAGACGCTCTCTGCCATCTGGGAATATCCTGTCTGCCCCGGTTGCGGGCGGAACACATACACACCGGTCTGTCCATACAGGTTGCTTAAGCCTTCGACTGCAGGGTTGATCCGGTAGACAATCACGCCGGAACCTCCGATAAACCGATCATAGCTGTCGAGACCCATATCCTTCTTCCGGAATTCCACAACAAAAAGCTCCTGCTCATTGAGCGGTGATTTCAGAATATATGCCGGATGACCGTCCTGCTTATCCTGCGTGTCCAGTGTCAGCGTCTGCGATGTAGTAACCGTATCCAGCATAAGCCAGCCGCCCACTTTCATCCGCATATACGCAAGCGGATAAGACATTCCATAATCTGCGCCGCCCATGATATCCCAGTTCCCGACCGGATAGGTTCCATCACTTGTATAAAGATCCGGGAAGCCAAGTCCATGCAGGAATTCATGTGCGAGTACACCGGATTCCTGAGCCATCGTCGTATTGCCCGCCCCTAAAAACTGCGGTGTATTGATCATGTTATAATGTCCGACTTCCTTCCCGGCATATCGTAAGTTCTTATCTGTCGGATAAAATGCGTGATGTGCGACGAGTGAATTGCCGGATGTCTGGGATTCTTTCTCCGACTTCATAATGACAGTGAGATTGTCGATGTATCCATCTCCGTCATAGTCTAACACCTGCCCGGAAAGTGCCGGAATGTTCGCCAGGATTTCACTCACAATCGTCGTATCCATATTTCCACCTGCCTGCACAGAAGCTTCCGTAACCGAAAGTGCACAGGCAGAAAGTGTTGTGCCATCATCCTGTGGGAAATAATTTTTCACACGAAGTTTTCCATAGGAAACAGCAGACAGATAATTCGTGAAAGAACGGTTCTTGGCGCCATCATACAAACCTAGGATTTTCGCACGATTTGTCTGGAAATATGAAGCGCCTTCCGCATCTCCCTTAAAATATGCAAACACAACAACGTTCGCATAATCCTTTGCATCCGCTGCCCGCGCCATCGTCTGCGCGTTGTTCATCCCCCAGTTCGTAATAAATAAAATCCCCGCCAGCAGGATTGCCAGGATGCGTCTCCCGTATCGTTTGTATGGCATATGTGTACCTCCCATTTTTTGTCATAGTTTCATTATATTGGAAAGTGTAAAAAATAACAATTAAAAAAGAAAACCGCGTACAGATTTTTCTTCTCTGCACGCGGTACACACATTTTCCATTCAGGATGGAGGATTTATCTTCTTTTTCTTCGAATTACGGCATACCCGGTCAGGCTTCCTGCCATAACAAGCATCATCCCTGCAACTGGCATTGCATCTCCGGTCTTTGGCGAAGCTGTGTCATTTGTCTTTGCCGGTGCCGTATCCTTGGCTGCCGGCTTCGTAACATCTGTATCCGGCGCTGCCGGTGTCGTCGATGGTGTAGTTGTTGATGGTGTCGTCGATGGCTTGTCCACGCCTGCAGCCTTCGACTTCTTCACAATAATATAGGTTGAGAACTGATTTGTCTCGAAGGAAATCGTTCCCTGCTCGACCATTGTCGAAAGCTCGGTCAGCTTGCCATTATGGTTACGCACAACCGTATAATCGTAGTTTGCATCGTAATTATCCAGTGCGAGATTCAATGTGACTGGTTTCTCAAACTCTGTAATATTTTTTTCCCAGTTCGAACCATTTCCCTTACTGACAATCTGATCCAGCTTCAGATCTACTGCCTGTGCAGACTGCGCACCAGATACCAGCGCCTGTGCAGCCGTCGTGTCATAGCTCTCTGCATCCGATACCGTCAGTCTCAGATTGCCGCTTGCGGCTGCATTGGCACCATTGGTAATGCTTGCAGCCTCAATCTGTTTGCTGTTTGAATTCACTGTATCCGATACCTTCGTGAAAAGCCCCTTCATATGAACCGGACTATTACCCATAACAAATGTAAACGTCGATGTCTGCGCATCATCCGGCTGCAAGGTCACGCCACCGTTCAACTGCAATCCTGCGACCTGATAGCCATAATCCGGAACAAGTTTAATTGTTACCTTCTTTCCTTCCGGAACCGCAATATTTCCGCCCTTTGCATCTCCCGGATTGGCGCCAAACAGAGTTGAAAAATCACTCACACCCTCAATCGCGGTTATCTGTGCCTTTCCGTGTTCGAGGTATGCGTCCGAGCCGAAGGAATCGCTGTCATACGCCCAGGTTACTGTCAATGTCTCAGATTTCTTATCAATCTGGATGTGTTGCATACCGGCTGTGATTGACGCCGCTGTACTCTCTGTATTTCCAATCGTTATTCCTCCAAATGCAGACAAATCATAGTTAGCCACATCGTAAGTAATATACACTTTTACAGGTGTAATTTCTGTTTTAAATTCATAAACACCATTTCCTTTCGATGTCACAACGCTATCTGTAACCAGCTGGCTCATTGTCTTATACCCACTACCTGCATCTGCATAAATTTCAAAGCGCGGGTCTGCCTGCTTTAATTCGTTGTAAAAGTCACTTGCACTTCCAGAAAATGCATTACCCTCGAGCTGTAACGTAACAGAACCTGATGGCGATGGTCCTCCCGGATTTGGATCACCACCGGAGCCTTGACCTCCGCTTCTGGTGAATTGCGCTTCAATACCCAGGTTTTGATCTGTGCCAGTCGCCGTAATGGTTCCTGTCATGGTTCTTCCCTCACCGCCTGTCAGCGGCACAGTTTTTCCATTCAACCGAAGAGTTACCTGATATCCTTCACTTGGCGTAACAGTAATGGTGAATACCGTATTTTCCTGTACCTCTTCTATCTGCTTGCTCGACTGCTGAAACCCTTTACCTGTATCACTTGAAACTATCTTCATAGTCCCCACCACACTGGTTCCATCCTTATAAATAAACGTTCCATCAGACGCTTCACACGCTCCGTGAGATTCATCAATCTTCACTGTGTACGTCCCTGCCGCATAGCTTCGCATCACCGGCAGATAGCTCACGATCAAAAGCAATGCCATCAGAAGCGGTAATAGTCTTTTCTTCCTGTTCATAGCTTTGTTCCTCCTCTTTCTTTTTTTGATTTTATTTCAGCTAAAATGCCCATAAACTAAAATAACCATAGCAGATTTTCGCCTGCTATGGTAGTTGACATATGTCTCAAATGCACAAAAAACGCTATTTTTCAGGGTTCCACCCATAATAGAACTGAATCAGCCCCATACGTGCCTTCGTCGCGGTCTTCTCATTCATATTCGAGATGTGACGATAGATTGCTGCCCGGGAGATACCAAGTGTATGTGCAATATCCTGTACATTTTCACCCGAGGAAAGCAATGCCCGGAGCACTTCCCGCTCCCGTTCTGTCAAGCTGTATTGTTCGCCGAAGGCTGTGAATTTATCCGTCGTGGACAGACCGGCCTGCTTATCCTCCGGTTCTGCTGCCCCACCTGTCTGCTTATTCTCCGATTCCGCTGCCCCACCTGTCTGTGGCATCAATGCGGATGCCGCAGATTCCATGCTTCTAAGCTCCATCCCTATCAGAATGTTCTGGTACGAAAACGCCAACACGCTGATCAGGAAAAAGAGAATGACCGCGACAATCATCACTTCATACCGCACAGAAGCGAATCCGCCTGCCAATGTCATGATCATCAGTGCGCATACATTATTCACAGCCCTGCCCAGTCCGGCCCACAGCTTTGGTTTCGCACTATGATAGGAGATATCCATAAATCCAACTGTGAAATATACCGAGAAAAAGCCTGCAGACAGATAAAATACAAGCAGCCCCAGCAGGAAAAACAGTACTCCACCCGCGATCATCATCTGCACATATCCCGCATGCAGGATAATACAGCCCATGCATCCGGCTCCAACGCCGAACGCAAGCAGTCCGGTTCCCCCGGTCACCCACGGACTCTTATCTGCGAAGAAATCGGAAATCCAGTTGTATAGCAGAAACCCGATTGCGCTTACGCCAAGCATCTGATTCTGCGCACGCACTACACCTGATGCATCTGTCACGTACATCATACAATTATCAAACAGGTATTCCGTTCCCAGAAATGCGAAGAAAAATACCGCAAGCATGATGATATTCGCATATATAGTTTCTTTTTTCGCATTTGCCTTCATCGTTTCTATCCTTCCGGCTTCCCGGTGTTTTATTCCTCTGCACTTTCATCGGCAGCGTCAGTTTCCGTATCATTTGCAGGCGCATCATCCACCGTTTGTTCCGCATCGTTGTCCGTGTCCCCGGATTCCTCGTCCAAATCCTTATCAACCTCATGCAGCAATACGCTCTCATCATGTGCATGCAGGTCTTCTTCCGGCAGGTATGGCTTGAAACATCTGAGCATAATGTACGCCCACAGATATCCAACCGCACCGAATCCGATCAGCACATATACAATAATGGAAATAACAATGTCATAGTAGAAGCACCATGCAATCACCAGATACGTAAGCAACATCAAAAGTGTCATCGGGAAATTCTTGATGCTCATCAAAAATGCATTCCGAAGCTGAACCTTCCACGAATTATCGAACTTCGCCTGCAGGGCAAATGCATAAGTAAACGTCATAACTGCCAGGGTAAGAAGCACAACACTCACGAACAAAAACGGCTTCGCGATTACATTTCCGGTTGCCTTCCACTGTGTCATCCAGAACCAGATATCTACCGACAGAATGAAAAATGCGACTAAAAAGAGCAGCCACATACCGGTTGCCTGCTTGAAGTTCTGCTTGAAGCTCCGTGTATAAAACTTCCAGATATATCCGTCGTCGCCGGAAATTCCTTTCATCGCCGTATAGTAAAGTGAAGTAAATGCTGCGCCGATCGTGATAATCGGAACGCATGAGAGTACAAACAGAATGGAAAGCAGCATCGCATCACCCACTCTGCTCAGCATCCTTATAAATATATTGTCATAGTTCATTCCTGATTCGCCGTTATCTGCCATGTATCCAACACTCCTGTTTTCTTTTTATTTTATCCCACCAACGGACCGCATCCGGTCCGCAGTCGTTTCCGGTATGTTCCTGCGTCGTATCCGCAATCATCTGTACCAAAACCGCACATAATAGTTTATGATACCATCTTCGATATTTATTTTCAATTAGATATCAAGTTTTTTACGCCATTTTACTTGACAAAACGCAGTTTTACTTCTAGATTATAGAGAGCGTGAATAAAAAGGCTTATAAACAGAAACACCTACTACATACAGGAGGAATATCATGAAGACACCATTTGTAACGAAAGCACAGGTCGAAGAGATTGCAAAGACATACCCGACTCCGTTCCATATCTACGACGAAAAGGGCATCCGTGAAAATGCAAGAAAATTAAAGCAGGCATTTGCATGGAACAAAGGTTATAAAGAATATTTCGCAGTCAAGGCAACTCCGAACCCAACCATCCTGAAGATCCTGAAGGAAGAGGGCTGCGGTACCGACTGTTCTTCTTATACAGAGCTTCTGATGTCAGAGAAAATGGGCATCACAGGTTCCGACATCATGTTCTCATCGAACGACACACCAGCTGAGGAATTCGTTCTCGCAAAGAAGCTCGGTGCAAACATCAACTTAGACGATTACACACATGTACAGTTCCTGAAGGATACATGCGGTGTTCCGGAGACAGTATTCTGCCGTTACAATCCGGGCGGAACCTTCTCTATCTCCACAACCATCATGGACAATCCCGGCGATGCCAAATACGGCATGACAAAAGAGCAGTTGTTCAAAGCTTATACAGAGCTGCGTGACGCAGGTGCAAAGAAGTTCGGCCTGCATTCCTTCCTTGCAAGTAACACGGTCACAAATGACTACTACCCGACCCTTGCAAAGATCCTGTTCGAGGTAGCTGTTGAGCTGAAGGAAAAGACCGGCATCAAGCTTTCCTACATCAACCTGTCCGGCGGTGTTGGTATCCCTTATACACCGGATAAGGAAGGCAATGATATCCTGAAGATTGGCGAAGGTGTACACAAGGTATTCGATGAGGTGCTTGTCCCTGCCGGACTTGGCGATATCAGCCTGTTCACAGAGCTTGGCCGTTTCATGCTTGCCCCTTATGGACACCTTGTTACAAAGGCAATCCACGAGAAGCATATCTACAAGGAGTACATCGGCGTGGATGCCTGTGCGGTAAACCTGATGCGTCCGGCTATGTATGGTGCTTACCATCACATCACGGTCCTTGGCAAGGAAAATGAACCTTGCGACCACACCTATGATGTGACCGGTTCCCTGTGTGAGAACAACGATAAGTTCGCGATCGACCGCAAGCTTCCGAAGATCGACATGGGCGATTATCTTGTAATCCATGACACAGGTGCTCACGGCTTCGCAATGGGTTATAACTACAACGGCAAACTCAAATCCGCAGAGCTTCTGCTGTGTGAGGACGGCAGCGTAAAGCAGATCCGCCGTGCCGAGACACCGGAAGATTACTTCGCTACGCTGGATGGTTTCTGGGATGTAGAGGTGTAAGAGCATATAAATAAGAACGTGTAAGACGGAAACACCCCACCGGTCATAGATCGCACCGGTGGGGTATTTTATATTTAAAAAGGAAAGGGTTTTAAATTGTGATTACTTTACATTTTCTATTCCGTCCCCCTGATAGGCGACACGGAATCTGCCATAAGACACATACGTCTTAGCCTTATGTTCCGGATCCAGAGGATCTGTCACGGATATGTACGCTGCTGTCCCATCTAATATACTATCAAATGCATGGATCGCATCTTCTATAATATCCGGATAGAGGGAATTGCCGAATCCTCTGAAATCATGATGGGAATTATACATCAGATCATATTTGTCCTTCATGGAACGCAGACGTTCAAGACCTGCCTTCGCTTCCCGGATCCGTTCTTTTTCCCGTCCCGGCTCCGGAACCGCCAGATAATAGTTGCAGTTGCAGGCATCTCCAAGCAACAGTGTCTTCGTCTTGTCATCCAGAAATACCATCTCGCCAAATGTATGTCCCGGACAGTGATATGCCGTCACCGTCCTGTCTCCAAGCTCAAACACCTGCCCATCCGTAAGTGGAAGCTTCTCCGGTGTCTTCGGCCATGGGCGCACATCCTCATCCAGATTATAGTCGTAATGTTTATCCGCCCGGTCTGCAATGATCTTCGCATAGCTCTTACGGAAATCCACAGTCGGAAGTGTATTTCCGCTATCCCAGTCCATATCCGCCGGGTGAATATAGATGGAGTCGAAGAATCCGGCTCCACCAATATGGTCGCCATGGTTATGGGTCGCCACAACATCATACGGTTTATCTGTGATTTTGTTCTCTATAACCCATCTGAGATCCCCGATTCCGGTTCCACAGTCTATCACCAATGCCCGTTTGCTTCCGACAATCACAAACACGCTCACACAGTCAAATTCATCAATCTCGTAAATTCCATCTGCAAACTCATAATACGGTAATTTTCTCGTCACCATGTCTCACGCCTTCTTTCTCTTCTGTCCGCCCTGGTAGCAGTCGATTGCGACTGCGAGAAGCAGAATCAGTCCTTTAATAACACTCTGGAAGTTGGAATTAACGCCCATCAGCACAAGTCCGTTATCGAGGATACCAAGGATGATAACACCTACAACCGTACCGCTGATTTTTCCTTCACCTCCGGCGATGCTGACACCACCTAAGCAGGCTGCCGTCATACAGTCAAATGCATAGGAGCTTCCTGCGCCCGGCTGCGATGCGTTTGTTCTGGCAACCATGATGATTGCTGCAATGCTGGCTGCAAACCCTGCAAAAGAATACACGAGTACCGTCAGTTTATTGACATTGATACCTGCAAGTCTGGCTGCTTCTTTGTTTCCGCCAAGTGCATAAATATTTCTGCCAAGGTATGTCTTGTTCATGACAATCCAGCCAAATACGATGAAGATCACAAACAGAATAACCGGAATCGGAACCGGTCCGATATATCCCTGTCCGACTGTCAAAAATGCTTTCGGCATACCGGTGATCGGATAGCCGCCGGTGATCAGATATGCCACGCCCTGCAGCACAAGCATCATGGCAAGTGTTACAATGATCGGCGCGATATGCAGCTTGATGGCGACGACACCATTGATGGCACCAAATGCAACACCAAGTGCAATACCGATAATCACGGCAACCGGAATCGGTAACCCGACATTTACCATACAATAGCCCATAACCATGCCGACGACCGCCATGATTCCTCCGACCGACAAATCCATACCTCCACCGATCATGACCATCGTAACGCCGATTACAACGATACCGAAAATAGATACCTGACGCAAAATATTAATCAGGTTTGCTACAGATAAAAAGTTCGGTGCAATAATCGAGAAGATAATAACGACTGCCGCCAAAAATACATATATACCAAATTTCTTATAAAAAGTTATAAATTTATTACTTGTTTTTTCCATGTTCCTCGCCTCCTGATGCTAGATCCAGAATATAGTTCTGGTCGAATTCTGATTTCGCAAGCTCTCCAGTCTTCCTACCCTCGTAGATGGTGATAATCCGGTCAGACATTCCCAAAAGCTCCGGCATATCCGAGCTTACCATAATGATTGCCTTCCCTTCACCGGCTAGCTGATTCATCAGTTTGTAAATCTCCTGCTTGGCACCGACATCGATTCCCCGCGTCGGTTCATCAAAGATGATGATTTCACTGTTTGCCGCAAGTGTCTTTGCGATTACAACCTTCTGCTGATTACCGCCCGAGAGATTCTCCACCCTCTGCTCCAGGGATGGTGTCTTGATCTGGAATTTCTCCTCGTAATCCTCGGCAATCCGGTTTTCCAGCTTCTCATCAACGAATGGTCCTTTGGAGATGCCACGCAGGTTATTTACAACAACATTCCATTTGATGCTCATCCGGAGAAATGCGCCATGCGCCTTCCGGTCCTCCGGGATATATCCGATTCCGTGCTGGATTGCCTGTTGACATGTCCGGATATTTGTTTCCTTGCCATTTACAAAAATCTTTCCGCTTTCAATCGGATCAGCACCATAGATTACCCGCATCAGCTCGGTACGGCCTGCGCCGACCAGTCCGGCAAATCCAAGGATTTCTCCCCGGTGCAGGGTAAACGAGATATCATGGTCTCCATTTCCTGTCAGATGCTCTACCCGCAATGCTTCCTCGCCGATCTGACTGGTACGCGACGGATACGATTCCTTGAGTTCACGTCCTGCCATCATCGTGATCAGCTTCTGCCTGTCGATGTCTTTTATATTTTCTGTTCCGACATAGCAGCCATCCCGCATAACCGTTACGCGGTCCGCAAGCTCGAACAGCTCCTCCAACCGGTGGGAGATGAAGATGATCGTCACACCTTTTTCTTTTAATTCCCGCACAATACGAAACAGCGTCTCTACTTCGCTGACCGTCAGTGGTGCGGTCGGCTCATCCATAATCAGAATCTTTACATTCCGGCTGACTGCCTTCGCAATTTCAACAAGCTGCTGATGTGCCGGTGACATCGTCTTTACCGGTCTGGATACATCAATATCTACCTGAAGGTCATCAAATATTTTCTTCGCACGCGCTTCGCGATCTTTGATGTCACAGAACGCACCGGGCTTCGTCTTGTCTCCGAGAAATACATTTTCCGCTGCGCTGATGCCCGGCACCAGCGTAAATTCCTGATAGATGACCTCGATTCCCAGATCTTTTGCAAGCTTCGGTGTCATCTGGTTGTATTGTTTGCCTTCCAGCTCAATCGTTCCGGAATCCGGAACGATCGCTCCCGACAATACCTTGATCAGGGTTGATTTTCCTGCTCCGTTTTCACCGATCAGAGCGTGGATCTCGCCTTCTTCTACATCGAACGATACATCATTGATTGCGATAACGCCGGGATATGTTTTTACGATATTTTTTACACTCAGTATGTTTTTCACAGAGTTCATCCCCTTTCTAAGAATGCCTCCGATGATTCACCAGAGGCATTCTTTTTGCAATCTTTATTTGTCTGCTTTATAGTAATCTGCGATATTTGCCTTTGTTACTGCGTGAATCGGAGTTTCGACTGCCTCGTCAACTGTCTTGCCGTCAACCATCTGCTGGATATATTCTGCCATAACACTTCCGATCGGCTCGAAGTACATCGTACCGCGCATGCATGTTCCGTCATTGATACCCTTCAAAGCCTGATTTGTACCATCACAGGCGAATACGCCGAAGTTTTCGTTGTCCTTGCCTGCTGCCTTCACTGCCTCGACAGATTCTACCGCTGCCGCATCACCATAGCACACGATTCCGTTCAGATTCGAATATTTCTGAAGCATCGTCTCTGTCGTTGTTGTTCCGGATCCTACAACATCCTTACCGATATCAACGACTTCCAGAATGTTCACATTCGGAGCTTTCTCCTTGATTGCATCCTGGATACCCTGTCCACGATCCTGCATATCCTGGTTCTGATAGGTTGTATATACTACGATGTTTCCTTCGCCGCCGAGCTGGCTGTTCAGCCAGTCTGCTGCCATATCACCGATCTGTGTTCCGATAGAATACTGGTCAGTTTTGAGCACGAGATCATGTACTGCTGTCTCAACACCACATTCAATAATCTTGACGCCCTTTTCCTGTGCTGCCCTGAGCGCATCGTCACAGGATGTATCGGATACCATCGCTACGATGTAATTACAATTTCCGGTTACCATGTTCTCGATTGCAGATACGGCTGCTGCCGAATCGTTATCGAAGCTTGCAGATACATAATCCCATCCACGATTGTCACATTCCTCGTGAAGCTTCTCATCGATTCCAATCATAAACTCCGTCTGGAGTGTCGGCGCCAGGAATCCTACCTTTACTCCACTTCCAGATGTGCCGCCCTTTCCTGCGGAACATCCTGTCATCATTGCTACTGTCATAACTACTGCCAACAAAATACCAAACAATCTCTTTCGTTTTTTCATAGTCATTTCCTCCTCATTTTCTTTGTTTTTTCTTCCGTCAGATACAGGGAAATGGCAGAAGCACGTCCGGCTTCCGGTGGGATCATTTCGATGTATCTATCTGATGGTTTTATTATATGGAGGATCTGCCCTTCCCACAATCGGACAAGTTTCGGATTTAGGGAGAGGATTTTCAGTTCTTTCTCTCCCTTGCGAAAATAACCACCGCAATTACAAGAATTGCGATTTCCCAGATATAAGAAAAATAGCTGTAAAGAGAAAGCCCCGCTGACAGATTCAGAAGAAGCACCATGGACAGACTGCCCAAAACAGTGCCGCGCAGGTTCCCTTTTCCTTTTAGAAAGTTTATTCCGCCAAGACACGCTGCCGCAATTACCGGATACAGATATCTCCTGCCAATACCGGCACTGCCGCCATTGGTGATGAACAAAAAGATCAGTGCCACCTGGGCAAATACAATACCACTGATTCCACAGATAATCATGCGGCAGATGTCAAAACGGATTCCGCTGTTTTTGACTGAGGTTTCATTTTCTCCCAGCATCCGTACGTATTTCCCATAATATGTATGTGTAAGCAGCAGCTGCAGGAACACGTAGCTTACAACTGCAATACCGGAAAAAATCATCCAGAACATGTAAGAACCATAGTAATTCTTCGGGATCGGCGCCTGAATCGCATCCCCGAACACGGCAGCTATCCCCTGATAGATCTGCTGCAAAATAAAAGTCAGCAAAATAGGGTTTACACGGATTTTGCCAATCAGAAGTCCCTTTGCCATCCCGAACAGCATCTGTGCCAGTATCATAACCGTTAAGCTCACCCAGACCGGAAACCCTGCCCGCAGGCATAGTCCGCCCAGGCATGTCGTCATTGCGATTTCCGCCATAAATGCGAAATCTAAAACACCACTCAGCATCTCGAGCGAGAGTCCCATCGTCAACAGTACGATAATCACAAACTGATGCAGTACATAGTCTGCAGAAAGTCTGGGGAACAATGCGATGGCAAGAACCAGGATCAAAACGATATTTCCGATTTCCATATGATATTTATCATAGAATGACCGCACAGTCTTCAAGCTATCACCTCCAGCCGGTCCGCAACATCCACACAGACTTTACTTTCGTTTTCGAGCAGAAGGACGCTGCTTCCTCTCTCCACGATCTCCCGCAATTCCCGTTTCAGCCATGCGACTTCCCGGACGTTTAGATTTTGCAACATGTTTTTCAGGATCAGCACACGCGGATGAAACAGCTTATAACGATAAATTCCTATTTTCCAGGCTTCTGTCTCAGGGTTCAGCATCTCGATATCCCGTCTGTCCAATCCCAGAAAATTGTCTTCCAATATATACTTTTGCCGCTTCTGATAAAACCCGAATGCTGAACATATGCGCGGATATGCCGGCAGAAGAATGTTTTCCTCGTTGGTCAGATTCTCGCAGATTTCCGTATGGTTTCCATACTCCATAAGCGCAATCCGGTGCTTCATAAGCTCCTGTATGTTTTTGTAGGCGATGATCTCGCCATCTAACTCAAACCGCGACTGTATGGCATTGGAACAAAGGATGTCCGACCATATTTCTTCCACCTGTCCGGGTGTACCGAGTGCCGCAAGGATTTCCCCTGCCCGCATCGAAATCTGTGGCTGCCAGCTGCCATCCCGGAACATCTGCCACACGAAGGAATCCACCGGTCTTAGCTGTGGTTTTCCGCTGGCAGCACGCGCTTTCGGTATGGTGGTATCTGCCGCCTCCAGACCGCGTTTTAATATCTCATCAATCATCCATGTATCTTCGTTTTGACAGATCTTTTTGTAGATTGTATGATGCCGGAACAAAATCACTTCATCAAAGAAAGGGTCCGTGAAATCTGCCCGGTTATCAATCGATATAATCGTAATCCCGTCCTGCTTCAACCGGTTCACAAACTGTCTCAGCTTCCGGCGTTCTTCTCCCGGAAAGCACGCCACAATCTCCCGCAAAACAAGAATACGCGCCCCCTGTGTAATAGCGCGTACCATCCCGATCAGAATACGGTCTCCGTTCTTCAGATGGCTGCTATGCTCATCCGCCGCATAAGGCAGATCGTATTTTTCAAGCAATGCCCGTCCCTGTATATGCAATGCCTTTTCATTCAACCGTATTTTACGCAGGCTGTTTCTTCGTAACAAAAAAAGATTCTCGCTGACATCGAGCGAATCCATGTACACCGTGTCTTTTGATATCACAAAAATACCGGCATCCTCAAAATCCCGTTTTCCTTCCGGCTTCCATGGTTGTCCATCCAAGTAAATCCGGCCTCTTGCGAGCGTTCCTTTCCCCTCGAAAAAGTCTGCCAGTATCTCCTTGCTGTTTTCCACGCCTGCAACTCCCATGCTGTACCCCCGGCAGATAATCTGGTTCAAATCTTCAATCTCATGCCTGCCCGGTCTGCTGATATTCACATGTTCCATCCGAATAATCTCATGTCTCATAATCCATGCCTGCTTTTTCTTTCCTGTTTTTCTAAATCACAGATCGTTTCTGTCTGCCTTCTTAGGAAGCCAGATTTCTACATCTGTTCCGATTCCGGTCGTGCTGTAGAGGCGGAGTCCATAACGGTTTCCAAATGCGAGCTGGATCCGCTGGTTTACATTGCTCAATGCAATTCCGTTTCCGCGCTTCTCGATTCTGTCAGTTCCATGTGCATCCATTCCCGCCGTCTCTCCGTGCGTGCTTCCATCGTCGCCGCTCTCCCTGTACTCCTCCGTCTGTTCCAGTGCCTGTCTCATGGAAACAAGGGTATCCCAGTCAATTCCTGTTCCGTTATCCGATATAACAACAACCAGTTCCTGATCTGTCGTATAAATCCGTATTGTCACCTTTCCGTTTTCCGCCTTCGTCTCTAAGCCATGGAAGATTGCATTTTCCACAATCGGCTGCAGCGAAAGCTTGGGAATCAGATAATTCCCGACTTCTTCCCGGTCATCCTCCACATTGATTTCAAGGGCGAATTTATTTTCAAACCGGTAGCTCTGGATCAGGAAATAATTCTCAATATTCCGAAGCTCATCGCGGATTGTCACAATGTTTTCTTTGTTGCTGATGCTATACCGAAAAAAAGCCGCCAGTGCCTTCGCCATACGGGCAATGCTGTCACATTCATATAAAAGCGCCTCACTTCGTATACATTCCAGCGTGTTGTACAAAAAATGCGGATTGATCTGACTTTGCAAGGCGGCAATTTTCG
>ENA-USUG01005364-USUG01005364.1-human-gut-metagenome-genome-assembly--contig:-NODE-5364-length-14725-cov-4.522119_pt1 | contig 14725 bp, 10 predicted proteins | sample MGYA00250059_ERZ773394 | MGnify/ENA primary metagenome ERZ773394 (study PRJEB29103, sample SAMN06111957) | human gut metagenome | biome: human gut; feature: ankylosing spondylitis patient; material... | reverse complement strand
ATTGTAGCGAAAGATAAGCAATACGGGCAATTCCAACAGTTTTCGATTCGCATTAACTTATTTTAGAAATTATTAGTTTGCGTATTGAACCGAGAAAATTATTTGGTCATATATATACACTATACCTTTATAATTAGTTAGTAATTTTTTCATGTATTTGCTGTAATATATTTTCAGAAACATCAGTTTTAAAATCAATTGAAATCTTACTTTCAGACACATTTAATTCCAGCATTTCCAACTTATTATCTGCAATAATTTTTAATATATCACTAATAAGATTTGTATTCCTAATAATACCTGTACCAACAACAGATATTCTTGAAATCTCTTTTTTAACGATACTTTTAACTGTATTTTCTTCAATAATATCTGAAATAACAGTTCCAGCCTTATTATTGAAAGTAGATTTTGTAATTATAGGTATCTTATATTTTTCAGCAATTTCTATACATCTGCCATGTAGGACTTTTGCCCCTTCACTAGATAATTCTAGCATTTCATCATAAGACAAAGCAGATAATTTTTGAGTATTTTGAATCTTATTAGGATCAGCAGTATATACACCATCCACATCAGAAAAAATATAGCAATTTTTCGCTTTTAAAGCTGCTGCAATAGCTACTGCTGTAGTATCTGAACCACCTCTTCCAAATGTAGTTATATCCATTTTTTCATTAAAACCTTGGAATCCTGCAATTATAACGATTTTACGTTTTTCAAGTTCTTTAATAATCCTTGACACATCAATATGTTCCACTAGTGCATTCAAATTTGTATTATTTGTATAAATTCCAGCTTGCCAACCAGTTAAAGATATTGCTTTATATCCCATTTCATTCAATAAAATACTTAATTTTGCAATTGTAATTTGTTCCCCTGTACTAAGTAAAACATCCATTTCTCTATCTTTAGGGACATCTGCTAATTCCTTTGCCTCTTTTATAAGTTTATCTGTAGTTTTACCTTGTGCAGAAACTACCACCACAATATTATTTTCCTTATTGTATAGATTTATTATTTTCTCTGCCACTAATTTTAATCTATCATTATCAGCTACAGAACTCCCTCCAAATTTTAATACTATTGTGTCCATAGTAGGCACCTTCTTTATTTAATTATAAATAGGCTTAAAGAATATAATATTTATTACATTAAAAGCCTAATACATTATATGCAGATAATATATTTTGTGTTATCTTATATTCATTTTCAAATAACTTTCAATAAAGTCATTTATTTCTCCATCCATAACAGCTTGAACATTTCCTGTTTCATAATTTGTTCTATGGTCTTTTACCATAGTGTATGGGCAAAATACATATGAACGAATTTGACTTCCCCATGCTATTTCTTGTTGTGCTCCTTTTAAATCTTCTATTTTATCTTTGTGTTCTTTTTCTTTTAAATCTAACAATTTTGATTTAAGCATTTTCATTGCTGTTTCTTTGTTCATAGTCTGAGAACGTTCAGATTGGCATGTAACGACAGTATTGGTTGGTATATGTGTAATTCTTATTGCAGAATCAGTTTTGTTTATATGCTGCCCTCCTGCTCCTGAAGCCCTATATGTATCTATTCTTAAATCTTCTTGTTTTATATCTAATTCTATATCTTCTGTAATTTCTGGTAATACCTCTAAAGAGGCAAATGATGTATGACGTCTTCCGCCACTATCAAAAGGGGATATTCTAACTAATCTATGTACTCCCATTTCTCCTTTTAAATAGCCATATGCATAGGGGCCTTCTACTAGGGCTGTTACACTTTTTAAACCAGCCTCTTCCCCATCTAAATAATCTAATTCTTTTACTGTGAATCCATTTTTATTAGCCCATCTTGAATACATTCTATATAACATTTCAGCCCAGTCTTGTGACTCTGTTCCTCCTGCTCCTGGATGAAGTGTAATTATTGCATTGTTTGAATCATATTTTCCTGAAAGAAGTGTTGCAATTTCTAATTTTTCAGTATTTTTAGTTAATTCGTTTGTATTTTTAAAAAGTTCATTCATTAAATCATTATCAAATTCAATTTCTAAAAGTTCATTCATTTCTATTAAATTATTTACTTCATTAAAAACTTTAAAATAAGATTCTTTTTTATCTTTATTTAATTCTAAGTGTAAATATATTTTAAAAGCAGCATCTGATATTTTAATTATCCCACCATTGTCAAAGATGTCATTATATATTTCAACTGTATTATTTTTTTTGTAAATATGTATTTCCAATGGTCCAAATGCTTTTTGCATGTTATCTGTATATTTTCCATATTTGTATTGACTTTTATAATTAAGTATTCTTTTTGCTTCATCTTCTGCAAAATCAGATGTGTATGGAGTTGTACATCTACTTCCCCAAACTTTAATAGTTTCTATAACTTGTTTTTCTGATAATTTCAATGTGTTGCGTAAATATGGAACTAAGAAAAGCAGTGTGTCGTTTCTTAATCCTTCTGGTGTTTTATATAACATATTTACAACTGCATCAGGTATCTGTTTTATATTAATATACTTATACTGATCCTTAACAACTTCTATATCTGATTTTACAACTTCAAATATTTCATTTATTTTTTCTTTTTTCTTATTAGTAGATATATCCTTAATACTATTTTCTTCAAATTCAACTTTTTTAACTGTTTCTAATTCCTTTAATTCTTCTATTTCTTCTTTCGTTGAAGGAATAATGCTAGGTAGTGTTTGTATTTTATTAAATATATCTAAAATATCATATCTTTTTTCTGTCCATTCCCAAACTTCTGTTGCAATTTCTATCGCATCATGGCTATATTTTTTATTATTTATATCAAACTGCTTACAGTTAAATGTGTAGGGTAATCTCAATACTCTTGCACAATCAACTATAGAATCATCAACTCGAAATCCTTTTGATATAAGTAGGGTTGTCCATTTTTTTAATATTTTTGTATCATATACTTTTTTATTTAATAATATTAATGCTTGTATTCCATTTCCTGTGAATACAGTTATAAATTCTATATCTAGACTTCTTAATATATCTAACTGTTTCGTTATTTCAGTTAAGCTCTGTTCATCAAAATCTAGCGGCAGTATAGTCGTATATCTAGCATTTTCATTGTTTACTTTTCCTATTTGATAGCCTTCAGATTTTATATCGTAATTAAGTGCAAATGAAGAGTAATAAACACAAAACTCCTTACCATTCACCTTTTTATTAAAGTCTAGTAATTGTTCTATCCCTTTATTATCTAATCTCCATATATTTAGACTTCTTGTATATTCAAGATCCTTTAATCTCTTTATAGGTCTAATTTCGATACAACATTCTTGGAATGTATCCTCAACTAGATTTGGGTATATTGTAGTTAAGAACTTAACTTGTTCTTCTGTTTGTTGAAGTAATTCTTTTTCAGTTAATTTCTTTATGCTCATGTTATCCTCCAATTGAACGCAAAAAAACCAAGTATGTATTTAAAAGTTGTATAAAATCACACTCAGCTTATCCGTAAAATTAGATTCAAAATATTTTTGTCGGTTTTTGTCGAATTTTTCAAGATATTATTTTAGTTAACATCTTGCATTTTTTTAATAGTTTTGGTATTATCTAATTATAATTTGTGAACGGACAAAAAGTTGGTTGTGTGATTCTTAACTTTTTGTTTATATTAAAACTCTGGGTTGGCAGACCTGGAGTTTTATTTTTTTGTCTTTTTGCAATTTATGTATATTTGTTTTAATATTTAAATCTTATATTTTTTTTGAAAATAAGTCAATATTTATATTAAATTGGACTATTAACTTTTATTTTTTAATAACTTGTAGAATGTAGTTCTTTTCAATCCTAACTCTTCCATAGCCTTTCTAGATGTGATTTCTCTTACTTTCCATCTACTTATTACTTCATCCCAATTTTCAGGTTTTGCAATTTCTTTTCTCCCTTTGTATTTACCAGCAGCCTTAGCTATAGCAATTCCTTCCCTTTGACGCTCTAACATGATCTCTCTTTCAAATTGGGCAATACTTGCAATAACGTTAAACATTAATCTACCAGAAGCAGTTAAAGTCTCAATTTTTTCTTTCTTACTTTCCAAGGCTACACCTTTTTTAGTTAATTCCTCATTGATTTCTATTAGATCCTTTACACTTCTACCTAATCTACTAAGTGATTCTATAACAACAGTATCACCTTCTCTGACGTACTCTAACATAGCTTGAAGTTGAGGTCTTTTAGTATTCTTTCCACTTAATTTATCTAAGAACAATTTTTCAACTCCTAATTCTTGCATTAGTACCTCTTGTCGAGCAGGGTTTTGTTCATATGTACTTACTCTTATATACCCTACCTTTACTCCTCTGCTGAAGTCTATATTTTTAAAATCTTCTATTGTGAATTCTTTTTTCATAAAAAACACTTCCTTGTCCATTTTTATATATTAATTTATTATTTTATCCGTTTGATATTTTAAACTTACTCGAATTAGTGTTCTAAAATTATTATACTATTTATAACGAACATTATCAAGTTTTTCCATTGTATTTATTATAAATCCGACACAAACACGCCCTAAACGAATACTTTATCTAGATAATTATAAAAAAAATAGAAGCATCTGCTTCTATTTTTGAGGCTATGTATAACCCATTTTAGAAAAAGTAAAACTTCTATGTAGTGAACGATGCACTTTTTAATATAGGAATTTCTTAGATAAATCCAAACCTATTAAATGTAATAGTTCATCTTCTCTTGTAACTTCTACTTCATCTATAGAGTTATCAACTTCTATAGTTTTTGGAAGTAATTCTCTTAATTTATTTAATTCTATACTTTCTATATAAGTATCCCCCTGTGATGTTTTTATACTTATAATTATAATTACAGTTCTTGACATTTCTCTTAATTTCTGAAATTCACTATTTGAGTATCTATTGAATATTACTTTATATTTATCTTCATCATTTTTTAAATTAATTTTATCTTTAATATAGATAGTTACATGTCCATCTTCCTCTAAAAACATTCGATCTATTTTTATATTATCTATAAATACATTGTCTAAAGATAGCTCTCCTTGTCTAGCTATCCTTATTCCACTATGTTTATATACTTTTCTCTTATATGTAGGTAATATATTTGTTCTTTCTTTTTCCATACTTAAATCAAGTTTATTTAAATTTTTAGTCAGTTCTTCTATTGTCTTGTTATAGGTAGCTATATCTTTTTCTTTTTCCTTAATTTCTAATTTTCTGTTCTTTAGTGCCCTAGTTTTATCTCTATGTAATTCTAATTCAGTAACTTTTCTTCTTTTAGAAAAAAAGCTACCAAAATACTCAACAAATCGTCTTATATCTAAGATTTTGTTAAGTGCATAGCTGTATCCATTGTAACTTACTTTCCATCTTCTTTCAGCTATATTACATCTTACTAAATGATCCCAATCGTCACCAGTTATTTTAGCATCTTTTTTAGTTGAGTATTCTAAACGCCAATGATTATCATCTGTTTCCATTAACTTTATTTCTATATACCTGTTATATACAAATGCAGCTACTTTTGGGTCTACATCTTCAAATATCTTTTCTAAAAATCCATATTTGTTCTCTATTTCTTCTATTCTAAATTCTATATTTCTAATTCTTTCTTCTTCGTATTTCTTTAATCCTTCATAATACTCTATTTTCTTTTCTATATCACTTTTATCTTTTGTATTTTTTTTAAAATCCTCTAGCTTTAAGTTATTAGCATCAATGCAAGCTTGCTTAATTTCATCTCTTGATGAACTTTTATTTAAGTTACCCAAAACTTCCCCTAATGTATCTTTATATTTTAAATGCTTTAATTCTAATGCTTTAAAGTTTAATTCTTTTATCAAATTCAATAATTCTTTATCGTCAGTTATTTTATATATCTTACTTAATTGAGAAAGTTTCTTCACTATATCTAAGCTTATATTTAATTGTTCTGCTATTTCACTTTGCTTAAAATTCCCACTTTCTAATAATTTCATTGCATCAGCATATCTTTCATATATCATTTTAATATTTTTCACCTACTTTTTCTTTTAAAGTTTTTATCATCTTTATAAGTACTTCATGTTTAACTGCAGTTGATATTTCTCTAGTAAGTGAACTATGCACCTTTTTAACTTCTCCAGTTGTTGTATTGACAATAAATAATCCGACACCTTGATTTTTTAGTCTTAGAACTTCTTCATCTTTTATTGTAACTTTATTACTCAGTACCATATATAACTCATTGCAATATTCTTTGTATGTTAAATATTTCTTATCTGATATAAAATCTGATCTACTTGCTTTAACTTCTCCTATAATAAGCTTACATGGCTTATACAATGCTGTATCAAAGCGTTTATTTACTATTGCAACTTCTGCTGCTGCTGTATACCCTTGCTTAAAGTATTCTTTCAAAAATATATCTTGTACTAATCTATGTTCAGCTATTTCTGATGTGCTTATTGAGTCTGCAAATAGTGTATCTTCCTTGAAGTTATTAGAAGTATTTTGTCTAATTTCTTTAAGCTCTTTTCTAATTTTTTTAAGTTCTGATTCATAGTTTAATATTTTTCTTTTTATATCTGTAATGCCTAGTGTTTGTAAACCTTTTGGCATTCTATAAGGTCCATTGTCCTGACTTAAGTCCTTGTACCCATCCCAATAAGTTTTTCTATACTCGAAACACTCTGATTCTTGCCATAGAACACTCTCGTTATTATGTATTCTACTTTCTATTAATTCCACAAATTCATCTAAATCCGTTATATACCATACCTTATAAGAGTGATTATATTTCACAGGTAGACTTCCCTTTTTGATATCAATTGATACTCTATGCTTTAAGACAAATTCATCGAGATACATTCCTATAAGTGTAGTTAAATAGTATTTTACTTCTTTGCTTTTGCCTTTTAAGAATGGGTATTGATCTTCCTGTTCTTTCTCCTTATCTTCTAACTCTTTTATAAGTTCTTTTATTCTCAATTCTTCATCTTCTAATTTTTGCTTTTTAACTAAATACTCATCCTTAGCTATACCTAATCTTTCTTTTCTACTTGATAGTTCATTTACTTTTAATTTTATCTCTGATGTTTTCATTCCTGCATGAGAACTCTCTAAAAATTCTTCTATTAATTCTTTCGTGTCAGCTATCTTTTTCAACTCTATAGCCTTGAATTTAAGCCCATACATCCTATCTAATAATATCTTATCTTCTATATGTTCTTCTATTTTTAAATATATTTTCTTTAACTGAGATACTTTTTTTACTACATCTATTGTAAATCCAGTTTCTTCAACTATTTCATATTGCTTTTTTTTATTATCTAACATATCAAATACAACTTTATATTTTTGCATTTAAGCACCTCCTATAAAGTGAACTATGCACTTTTTATAAGTTTAACACGCTATTAATTTCTTGACAACTTTAGTATATTTCCTAATAAAAAAGAGCCTACTATGGCTCTTTTTTAATATTTTATAATTTGAATAGGGTTGAGATCTATTAACTCTGTTATATCCTTTAAATTAATTTTCATTTTTTTACTAATATATATTATTATAGGTATATGAGTCTTCTCTTCGTGATTTTCTGATAAATTAAATATATTCTCTTTACCCGACTCTAATAATTCCTTATATCTATGATCATTTGTATCTATTAAATTGCTAGTGTCTACTAGTTCCGAACTAATCATCTTCAAAATTCTTCTTCTCAAAGCTGGTAAATCTTCAGAACCTCTCCTACCAAGAACAAATCTATTTAGATCCATAACATAAATACTATTAAAAACTTTAAATTTATCTATAAGTTCTTTATTTTCATTAAGATAATCATTTTCTAATGTAAATCTATATGAAAATAGTTTATCTTCTGTATCTGCAATTAGTTCATCCTCATCTTTAATACTACTATTTGTTCTTTTATATTCTTTACTTCTTATTGTTATCAGTAAATCAGTTGCTTTTATATGATAATTATCATCATTAAATTCTATTAATTTAAGAACTTTCAACTCTTCAAGTTTTTTATTTATTGTTTTATCTGTTGTATTTTGAAATCTATATAAATTAATTGCTGCTGCTTCTAATTCATGACTTTCCATATCATCTACTTCTAGTTTATATTTCTTTTTTAAGAAGTTTTTAAAAGTATCTCTGTGCACCTTAAATGAGCAAAACTCTAATATTTCAACTATTTTAGATATAGTTTCATCTTCTTTAATATATTTTCGTAAAAACTCTTGATTTACTGTTTTATTTATAATTCTTGACTGTGTATTATTTAACTTTTTAAGTTTCTTTTTTTCTCTATTTAATTCTTCTATTTGTTTATTTAATAATTTTAATTCTTCTAGATATTCCACTTGTAGTAGCTCTATCTCTTTATCTATCATAAAATATCCCCCCTTTCTATTTTAAATTCTAACTTTATTAGCTTTATACGTACCCCCATGCGACTTAGCATATGCTCTCTTAGCATCCTTCATTTCTTTTGTGTAATGCTGTGTTTCAGTCTCTATAAAAATATTTTCTCTTTCATCATCAAATATAAGTGCCCCATCTGTTCGTGACATTCCAGCTGTAGCTTTCTCTAATTCCCATTCTGATTTATAGTACTTCTTTATATCTTCTATTTCAAAGTTGTTTAAAACGTATTCTAATTGCTTAAAATCATGCTTTAGAGATGTACTGCTATATGCTTTATTAGTTGTGTTAGTAGTTACTCTCTTCACATATCTTACTCCTTTATTATCTAATAAATAGACTTTTATCGATTTCTTATCAATTGTTATTTTATTTGTTTTTAGATATCCTTCTTTTATGAATTTGTTTATTCTTTCATCTGAAATACTTCTACCATTGTAAAAGCAATATTTTTTAATCTGTTCCTCCGTTGCGCAGTTAAACTTCGCTAATAGATCTAACATCAAGTCATCTCTCCAGTTGAATTTTATTTTTTTTATTTTAGTTTTTTTGCTCATAAAATCTCCCCCCTTGTTAATGTAATTTAGTAGTTTTATGATCCATTATCCGCATCCTATCCGCATCCTATCCGCATCCATTTTGCATCAAAGGTGCATCGGGTGGCTCATCTTAAAGTTTTTTGTTAAACTTTTTTTCAAAAAAGTTTGCCGTCGGAGACCCCCCAGGCAGGGTCTCCCTGAAAGAGGCGACGACTATTTTTCCAAACTGAATTTGGCGAAGACAAATTCATTGATTGAACGAAGTGAAATCAATCTAGGTTTGGTAAAAAAATAGCGGAGCCTCTGTGCGATAACCTATATATAAAAAATTACTTGAAATTAACTAAATTACTTAATTTAACGAAGAAAATTTATGCAATATGCTATAAATTTTGCATCGTCTTACTTTTATACTACATATTGCATCAACTTTTATAACCATCCAGGCAAAATTTATATAAAATTTTTTTAAGATCCGCATGATCCAGCATCTCATCAGGAATAAAAAAAGACTAACTTTTGATAAAAAAGTTAGTCTTTTTTTATTCCTACGCGTTGAAAATCGTGAAGTCCATCCTGCTTGTTACATCAAAATCTAATCTTATTTAATCATCTATATCCAATATCACGTATATTTTTTTATTATATAATCCGTTTAATCTCATATTATTTCTCCAACACATACTTTCAGGGTAGTTTATCAGCATTTTCAATACAATCCAGCGATTGAAATTTTTAAAAAAAGCATAAATTTTAGGTCATTTTGGCCTGAAATTTATGCTTTTTTTATTTTTTAGGCTATGTTAGCTAACTTTGTGATTAATTATATCTAAAATAGGCTATAATATAGGTATAAACTATATTTCAACTAATTTGCAGAAAGGATACCTAATATTATGTCAAAAATAGATATAAAAGCTATGATAAAAGATTTAAAAAAGAATGAACTTACAGAGTTAATTTCAGTAGCACAAGAAGTATTAAGTACTTTATTTAATTCTTCTGAAATTAGAGATAATGTTAAAGAAAGTAGATTTTCTAAAGGATACGAATGCCCCAAATGTCAATGTAAAGATGTAAATAAAAATGGGAAATCTAACGGAAGACAAAGATATATATGTAAACGTTGTCGTACAAGTTTTGATGAGTTTACTATGTCTCCATTTTCTAATACAAAATTAGGCTTAGATAAATGGCTAAAATACTGTGAATTAATGATATTAGGACTTTCTATAAGAAAATGTGCTGAAGAAGTCGGAGTAGGTGTTAAAACGTCTTTTTACATGCGTCATAGGATACTTGATGTAATCAATCTATCATTAAAAAATGATAAAGTTGAAGGTATAGTTGAAGTAGATGAATGCTTTATTAAGGAGTCTTTTAAAGGGAATCATTCTAAAAGTACTAAATTTGTAATGCCTAGAAACCCTAGAAAAAGAGGTAAAGGTAAAAATGATAAGAAGAAAAGAGGAATATCAAAAGAGCAGATTTGTATAGAGACAGCAATTGATAGAAAAGGAAATATCCTTATGGGTGCTGTTTGTAATGGCAGAATTACAACAAATCAAATAATTAACTTCTTTGACAATAAAATATGTGAAGATGCTACTTTTTGCGTAGATTCACATAAATCATATATGGCAATAAAGGATAAGTTGAATATAGAGTTAAAGCAAGTTCCTAGGGGAAAATCAATGATAGATAGTGTTTATCATTTACAGCATATAAATGCTCTTCACAGTAGCTTTAAGAGATGGTTAATGACTTTTAATGGTGTATCCACAAAATATATCAATAATTATTTGGCTTGGTTTAAATTTCTACAACTAAGTAAGAAGAATAAAAAGAATGACCGAATTAAAGATATGCTAGTGAATGTAGCTACTAAGGATACATATGTAACTAGAGCCACTATTAGAAATAGATTCATTGAGTTAATATAAAATAAGGAACTTTACTTAGAATTAATGAAACCATTTTATAATTGTAAAATAATTGAATACTTTGTATAATATAATTAAGTTCACAATTGTTATATAATGTGAAGTGAAGATATTATTAATATTATATATAAATAGAAATTTTTAGAGGTGATAAAGTGATTGGAATAAATGATGCTTGTGAAATATTGAGTTGGGCATATAATAATAATATAGAAATATGGTTAGATGGTGGTTGGGGTGTAGATGCTTTACTTGGAAAAGAAACACGTCAGCATAATGACATTGATTTATTTGTAGAAGAAAAAAACTATAATAAATTTATTGAAATAATTAAAAATAAAGGATTTAATGAAATTGTAGTGGAGTATACAAGTGAAGTACATACTATTTGGTCTGATAATAAATTACGAATTATTGATTTACATATGTTTAAAGATAACTGTGATGGAACCATATGTTATGAAGGCGAAGTTTTTCAAAAAAATATATTCGATGGTGTTGGAAAAATAGGAAATATTATGGTTTCTTGTATAAATGCTAAAAATCAAGTCTTATTTCACTTAGGGTATGAATTTGGAGAAAGTGATATTCATGATGTAAAATTATTATGTAAAGAATTTAACATTCCAATACCTAAAGAATATGAAAATTTTTAAATTAGCGATAAATTATAATCTGTAGATTTAATAATATTACTATATCACGAAGAATTTATAATAAGTCATAAAAACAACCACATCTTATAATTCAATGTATTGAAAAGTCTAAGGCGTGGTTGTTTTTATGTCATATCTATCACGAAGATGGCTAACATAGCCATTTTTTATAATATAATCCATTAAATCTGGTTATCAGTTCATATCTCATATAATTTCCCTAACACATACTTTTGGACCTATTTATCAGTATTTTCAATACATCTAGAGCTAAAAAAATCTTTGTATTAGCCAAATTTAATACATTTTAGCGTATCTATATGAATAAAAAAGGCTTAAATTCGCACCGTGCGAACTTAGGTCCTTTTTCTACTCATCTTCATCTATTATTTTAATAACTTCTATATCAGAATCCTTTACTTTAGCTAATAATCCTTGTAATTCAATAAGTTTCTCTTTAATATCATGATAAATAGTATTTGTATCTATTTCTAAGTTATCTATAGTTTCACTGTATTTTTCTATTTCTCTAATAAGATTTTTTTTAGATTTATCTAATATATCCTTATTATGACTTGAATCTTTTTCATCTGAATGATTTGCATTTAAATATACTGCTAATAGCTCCTTTGTTACTTCATAACTTTTATATCTTATTTGCTTCTCTTTAATGAAACTATATCTTTCATCAATATTTTTTATTTTTAATAGAAGATAAGCTTTTTTTATACCTAAAGCCGCCACATGCTTTCGTCTTACTTCCTCCTCCCTTGTATTATATCCTTGTACTACTTTTATATATCTATTGGCTGTACTATAGGATATTCTAGTATCTTGCTCTAACCATTCTATAAAATTACTACCCTCTTTTTTCATCTCTTCCTGTAATTCACTTAATCGCTCTCCCATTATGACATAATTCTCCTCTGTTGTATCCATTGCTCGTTTACAGCTTTCTTTTAATTCATCTACTTTAGATTTTTTCTGTATAGATTGTTCAATAACTACATTGTTCAAAAAATCACCCCCTTTATGCTTTTATAAGTTTTTATATTATAGAAAATTGTATAAAAAAATAAAACTATTTCGCACCGTGCGAAGTAGTTTTATTTTTAACTGTACCTGATTAACACTATTAATTAATAAATACCAGCAAATTTTAAAAACATATGGCTAACGCCAAGTAAGTAGCCTGTGGCTATAAATAATATAGCGTAACATAATTTCATTATTAAACTGTGCATATATCTTTACATGGACCCCCTGATATAATAATTATTTTTCTTAATTATGGTCAATTTTTATATTATTTAAACCTGCATTTGTTTCCGATTTATTCTTATTTATTCCTTTTTTATGATATAATATAAATGTATTTTAGATATTAAATAGAGGTGGTATTTCAGATGAATATAGTTTTTGAAGAAGTTTTTGTTACAAGTATGCTTTCTCTAGGAACTTTCTTTATTTTTTTAATATTTAAATTTCTATGGAAATTATAAATTTGTCATAAATCTATATCTATAGATAATATAGCACTTATTCTATGCTTATAGTTACAGCTGCTATATTAAAACTATTTACTATAATATAAAAAAGAGATATTAGTAACTCGCTAATATCTCTTTTTTATAATTTTATTTAAAATATATCTTCTAATTTTACCCAACTTGAATTGTTCATATCTTCATTATATGTAGTATTATTTAAATATAATTTTTGATTCGCATCATAATCTCTTACAAATCCCCAGTTTATATTATGTTTTTTAGCGTATCGTTTTAATGCCTCAAATTTATTTTCAACTTTAATATCAATATTTTTTGAATTTCCATATTTATCTTCTCCACCTTTAGTTTCAATTATCCATATACTACCATCTTTTAATTTAAGAATATAGTCAGGATAAAAAGACCATTGTTTGTTTAATATATCCACATAAACAATAGAGAAATATTGCTGTGAAGATTCTCCATTTTTATAAATCCACTCTACATTATTATTATCCTCGCAATATCGTTCAAATTTAGTTTCTGGAATAGATCTAACTACATTAGATGGATAATTTTCATATACATTATTCATAACAATCCATGGATCTCTTATATTTGGATTATACATAACCCTATCTATTTCAGGTATTGAAAACTCTTCTTCTCTTATTCCTGGTATATTAAATTGCTGTTGAACTTTATTTTTTGATAATGCCTCTATACACTCTACTTTTAAAGTTTTTTCATTATTTATTACAAACGCATAGAACTCTTTTCTATTTAAATTCAATATTCCTTTATTTTTATGCTTTTTATACATAAATAATCTCTCTAGAACTTTTCTCATTTTATCATATTTCATACCAACTTTAGATGATATAGCTCCTATAGCATGTTTCATATCTATACCATTTTTATGAGTATTAACTTCTTCAAAAACATTTATTGTATCAACGTTTTTAATATTTTCCGCTGTTATCTTTGAGACACTTCCCTGGGCTATTTTAGCCTTTAAATCTATTCCAAATATAAAACCTCTATTTTCAAGTATTATTCTATTTTGTTTTTTATCAGATGATAATACATATTTATTTTTTAAATGATTATATATACTTTCAAACGCTTCTCTACTTCCGTGTTCATCTGCTTCATTATTCTTATATTCCTTTATTAATTTAAATCCTTTATATTCACTTTTTAAGTATATCAACTTACACTCTGATGCATTATCTCCTAATTCATCCTTTACAATTTCAGTATATTTTGTATCAAATGTATATAAAAAGCAATTATCCATTAATTCATTTTCATAATGCTTCGCCTTTGGCATTCGTCTTATTCTACCTATTATCTGAGTTTCAAATACCTCAGACATATTATCTCTTAATTTAACCAATATTTTAGCCCTAGGACAATCCCATCCTGTAGAAATAGCCTGCTTCATAATTAATATTGTGAACCTATTGTTGTTTAATGAAATATTCTCTATATTTTCTTTTCTTTCTGATAACCATATAGCTATATCATTCTCATAATTAAATCCTTTTTTTTCTAAATACGATTCAATACTTGGAACTAATAACTCTGACTTTTCTCCATTTGGTAGTTGTACAATTATAGATCGGAAGAGCGTCGTGTAGGGAAAGAGTGTAGATCTCGGTGGTCG
>ENA-USUG01005363-USUG01005363.1-human-gut-metagenome-genome-assembly--contig:-NODE-5363-length-14727-cov-3.593788_pt1 | contig 14727 bp, 13 predicted proteins | sample MGYA00250059_ERZ773394 | MGnify/ENA primary metagenome ERZ773394 (study PRJEB29103, sample SAMN06111957) | human gut metagenome | biome: human gut; feature: ankylosing spondylitis patient; material... | reverse complement strand
CCTTGAAAATGCTGATAGATACTGTGTTTTAGCGGATAATCAGATTTTTATTGTGTTTTTGACAGAATTATTATCCGAATTGATGAAACAGAAGGAGAACAAGGGCGGTTTTCTGATACATTTGAATTCTGACGATCTGGACCCAAAGACCCAATACAACACAGATATTCAATTCTCTGATCTGTGCTTTTCCAATTTCACAATGCTTCGTAGTGGAACGTTACTTGCGTTTGAAAACAGTAACAGACAGCCGATCAGCCACGCAGACGATGGAACACCGCTATACTCCATTGATACTGATGGCGGTATGTATATTGATCTTACAAAGGTGGAAGACATTGAGAAAGTGAAGGATGGTCAGGACTGGTTCCAGTTATCGACACATCTGGTAGTTAATCTCTATATGTTTCCGGCAAATAACAACATAGATGGCCACAGGAATGTTGTAACTATCGGATTTATGGAATAAGGATGAAGAGGAGACAAGAACCATGGAAGAAGCAAGAAAAACTTTAAGAGACAGTATCGTAAATGATATGACAGTGGAGAAGCTGATCCAGATGACGGAAATGGGACTGATCGGCAAGATCAAAACTACCACGGCTTCCACCTACAATGAGCAGGTGTTTGGGCAGATGGCTTATCTGAAAGCGGAGAGTTCGGAAGAATCCGATGCAATTCGATATGAGTGTGTGTCTGCTGATGGTTATGTTGCGGCCAGTACCATTATCGACATTGACGAGATCGTGGGCATTCACGGCGCAGTCAATGAGGGTTATCCAGAGGATTTCCTTGATATTCTTCTTTTGATGGCTGATGAGTCTGTGGTGACGATTTCCGTAAAATACTAAGCCAATCTTAGAGATATAGTGATGCAAATAGATGGCCAGCCAGTTAGGCAGGTAAAAAAGAATTATATGGATATTCCATATCTTTGCCAGTATAGAAAAATGGAGGGTAAAATACTATGACCAAAGAACGAATGAAAGAAATTATGAGAGAAATAACACAGAAATGCCATGATTTTAATGAAATTGTGGATGTCATGGAAGAGCAGTATGAAAAAGCAAAGAGACAAGAAGATAAACCTTTACTGAAAACTATGCTTGGAAGTGATGGTGAAAATGATACATATAGTTTTGAAGAAGCTATTGAGATCGCAATAAACAGATGGGATCAGATTGGAACAGTAGAACAGGCAGCAGTGGCGCTTTACTTGGCAGGAATCCCACAAAATTCCATGTATGTATCTGCGTTACTGTCTAGTGGAATTAGTAAATAAATCGGAGAATGATAAGTACAGAGATATATCAGCGGTGCAAGTAGCTGGTCTTCCATTGTTGAGAATGGCCCCATCACCTAACGAAAACCCATATGAAGACTCCTTTGCCAGTGATGATACTGGTTCCGAGAAACGGCAGGCACATTGTTCCTTTGCGGGCGGTGTGCCAAATACTAATGAGTGGGATCGACGGGAAAATTAAGAATGGAGGAGATTTACTATTAGCGAGTATTTAAAAAGATACTATGAAATGTTATACCCTGAGCAATTAAAAGAAAATGAATTTGTCTGCTTATTTCTGGTAAAGACTGATAAGGAAGGAAATCCAGAATACGATGCTGATGGAAATGAAGTAAAGTTCCATAAATATGCGAAAAGTTATCAGCAGTACCAGGAAATCGTAGAAAAATATAAGCATAATTTCCATGTGTACAATGCGCTGGCAACCGTTAAAATGGATAAAAATGAAGAACTGCATAGGCGTGAAGCCAACATGAGACAACGGCAGGTTTTATTCATAGATTTTGATAAAAAGGACTATGAAAACTTAACTACGGCACAGGAATTTACCAGTTTAATTAAGGATAAATTACCGGATGTATTCTTACATGCTTGTTATGATTCTGGGCATGGATACCACTATTATATTTCGGTGGAACATACGTGTAAAATCAGAGATTTATGCGAATTAAATAAGTTGATATGTGAAGTGGTTGGTGCGGATACAAACGCCTGTAAGGTTACTCAAGTTGCCAGAGTTCCAGGAACATACAACCGGAAGAGACTGGATGAAAATGGAAAATTTCCGCAGGTAAAAGAAGTAGATCATTACCAGAAACATGATACTACGAAGAAAAATTATCATCCGGTAAATATGGAATTTATTCGTAGAAGAATAGAAAATGCACTAAAGGTGCAGCAGAATATTCTTGAAAGTAAGCCATTGGAACCATGGAATTATGCCAGTGATGGATTAGACACGAAGCAGTATCCATGTCTTTGCACAGAAAAAGTATTACGGGAAGGTGCAGACGCTGGGCAGCGTAATACATGGTTGGGGCGCATTGTTTCCATGCTTAGATTCCAGGGCTACACAGAAGCAAAAGTGCGGGAGATATGCCTTGAGTGGAATACGAAGTGCAGGCCGCCGAAGAATCCGAATGAAGTAAAAAAAGACATTGAATCTTACTTGGATCATGAAAATATTTATCGGTTGAATGGATGTTGGGAACAGATTCCCGATCAAAGAGTGAGAGAGATGGTCCAGGCGCAGTGCGACAAGTTCCATTGCCAGCAGGCGGTTCAAAAGAAAAATCTTTCCATTGTGGAAGATATTGGTTCCAAAATGTCACAAAAGCTAATGATAAGGATATGAGTATGTCAGGATATGAATATTTGATTATGACAATCCTGTATAAATACATCAAGGATGGATCAAGGGTGCCATTTACAATCAAAGAGTTGAAGCTGAGAATGCAGTTTAAGAAAAGTGGAAAGTGGCAGCTTTGTATGGATATAAAGACATTCAAAGATACTTTGGATAGTTTGGTTAGACATCATTGCATTGAATTGTTGGAGCCAGCAAAAGGCCAGAAAAATGTGTTTGATAATACGAGAATTAAAATGAAGCGTGGTCTGAAAAATTTCAATGATAAATATATTGAATTCTATTACAGTACAGCGAGAGCATTTATTTCTAAGCAGATCACACAGAATGAATTTAAGGTGTTTCTTTGCATTGTAAATAATATCAGAGACAGCAAGTCATGTACGATTGAGGATATAGATCGTATTCTGGGAATTGGAAGAGCGCACGTGATTGATGCAATAAAAAATCTTCAATCAGCGCAGTGTATAGATATAATCCAAAATAGAAGTGACAAGGGTAATTGGTATAATGTTTATGCACAAAAACATACGGATAAATAAGATGATAAAACATACAATGATAAGAAAATAGAAGTGGATACACCGAATAAAAAGAAAGCAGATGAAGTGGATAACCAGAGTGTAGAAGAAGGTATAACTATTAAGCTAATGGCTTAAAAGGATACCTAATGGTATATAATACATTCTATACATAGGTACGGTTTTTCCCTATGTAGTATCCTTAAAACCCCGGCTACACTGGCATTTCACGAAAAATTATCGTGCAAATCATAGGTACGATTTTTCCCTATCCAATATGGGGCAAACCACAGTGTAGCCGATGTTTTACGATTTTTTATTGTGTAGAAAAAATATCTGAGATTCCATGAAGGATATTTTCTTGAATAATATTGTACCATGGAACGATATTGAGGGCAAGAAAAATATATTTGTTTTAGTGGCAAAGATGCAGATATAAAAATGGGTATCCTTAAAGGATAATCATGTGAAAATGTGGGAAAACAAGGACTTAAAACGAAGTTTAGCACTTTTGGGATAAAATTCATTCTTAGGTGCGAACGGAATGATTAATAGATCCACTCCAATTGGAGTGAACCTATCTATCTGGTTGCAAGAAAATCTTAATAATAATGTGTGATTGAGATTAATATATATTGGTGAACTTATAACAACTTGAGAAAGGAAGATAAAAAATGAAACATAAAAAACCAGTACCGGTAGAAATAAATAAAATCGTTGTCGGAGAAAAATATTATACATGTAGTTGGACGGGAGTCATTAGTGTAATTGTTCTGAAAATATTTAATGATACGAATTCTGTATTAGTAGAAATTAATTCAAAGAAAAAAGGATATAAACCATTTGTGCGTCCTGTAAATTATATTTTTGATAATCAAGAAATGGCGAAATCCGCTGGTAAAGCATGGGAGCATGATGAACGTAAACGAAAAAAGAAATAGACATATGCGGATATGAATGAAAGTTAAAGATTTATATCCAGTGGAATTATTGCTATAGCGGTAGTTGAGTCTTGCGATAACGGTTGGTACATTGAAAATAATAGATAGATTTATTGATGGTTTTATGTTATACTAATCTTAGTATTTGTGATGGGAGATGGTATAATGGAAAATTTAAAATATATAGCTGGTATTGTTGCAGTGGTTCTTGGGGTAATAGGTTTTAAATATATTGTTGAAAGTAAAAATGCTTACGAGGTTTTCTGTGATGACATAGAAAAGAAATTCAAAAAAGGAATTAAAGACAAAAATATAGTAACATTTACAAAAGAAGAATTAAATGCAAAAAGCCAAGAAGAACTTACTCAAATAAAAATAGAAGCAGCAACTTTTGAGTATACGACATATATATCGAATAATATGGGATTATTGGCATTACTAATATCTGTTATTACATTAATAAACACAATGATTTTAGGTAAAAACTTTATAGATTCCTTTAATATATTTTGCCTAGTAGCGTTGTTTATATGTGTGATAATGGTGTTGACAAATTTACTAAGATTTAAAAATGCACAGAAGTGGCGCAAATATATTCTTGCAGTTATTGATGAATTAATTGAAAAGAGTCAGGACGAAATATCTACATATAAGATTGAAATTGAAGATAAATCAACTCATGAAAAGACAGTATATATAGAAAAAATAAAGAAATAGAGCAATTTATTTTAGTCAGCCATCAATAAAACGGTGGCTGATTTTTTATAACTATAGGTACGGTTTTTCACTATGTGATCCCCTTGAAACATCAGTATAGCTTATGTTTGGCTAAAAAATATCGTGCAAATCTTGAATTCGTCAGCGTGGAATTGGCAATCCGAATCCTGTGAAACTCGGCAGATGTATCAAGGAACTTGAAAGGATTTATGGAGTTAGAGAAGGATCTGCTGGCAAATCCGAGCCGAAACTTTCGGATGGGAATATATTTAATCAGTCAGATATTGCGGAAATGATTGAAATTTCAGTAGATACTCTCAATAATTACAAGAAGCTCACCGAACTTATTCCAGAATTAGAGGATTTAGTTGATACCGGTATCCTTGCGCCAACGACAGAATTGGTGTCTCCGAAAGTTTCGGATTCACCAAATGTGACTCAATCAGATATTATAGAAATTTTCCTTATGGCGCTCAATCTATGTTCAAAATTCTGATATTTATTCAATAAAATCTTCCCATTTTCGGCTTCTAATGGATTCCATGATAATTTCCTTGCCTAAAATTAAAACGCCGAAATTGGGTGCAAAAACCATTGTAAAATATCAAGGAAAAATCAATCACATGAAATCATTCTTTCAACATCTAAAATATTCCCAAAAGTGGAGAATGATATATATAGGAAAAATATTTATGGAGGTATTGTTGCTTTATGGAAAAACTGAGAATGTATATGATGTTCAATTTGTCGATCTATGATGCATGGACAGACGAAGAAAGAAAAGTACATAGTATATATAAAAATGGTAAAAAAGCAGATAAGGAGCATTTAAGACGTCAGTATATTGAGACACTGGAAAAATTTACTGGACAACGAATCATTGAAGAATCAAAACTTTATCAAAAAGATAAGACTCCAAAACTCTATAAGTTAATAGCGGGATTTGAAAATGAAGCGGTAAGATTGTGTGATAGTTTTAGGACTTTTCTGTTCGATAAGAAAGATAATAATAAAAGACCGTTGGTTACGGAATTTATTATCTTGGATTGCGATAATGAGATCATGAGAAATCAGATCATTGATAATGGAATAATGGTTAATGGTATCGAATATTTTGTATATTCTTCATCTGCAAATCAGCAAAAGAAAAAACAGGTATTACTCATGAGCAGAGACTTTTACAATAAAAATAGTAATAAATTGATGTGTGGCATTACAGTAGAAAAGATAAATCAGTATGAAGATGCAAAAGGACATAGAGGATGTAACACGGGAAAATATATGGCGTATACATCGCTTCCGTTTTCCAAAAGTTCAAAGACTGGAATTCCAGTCAGTATTGATGAAGTTATTGTGTTGCCGGAATTTGAAACGTTAGTTCAAGATAACGTAAATTATCTTGATATGGATACACAAGTCATTGAAAGAAAAACGATGATGGTTCCTGTGAATCATATGGATGGTGCTGGTATATTTCTTCCTGGGGTATTGCCACAAAGCGCACAGATACGTGGTGGTTGGATAAAAGGAGCAGTGTTCCCATTTGACTTTAGACAATTTATTTTTGACAAGCAGCAGGAGGGAATAATCGAACCAGGATCAGTAATAAAAGATGTCTGGGGAAGCGATGTTACTATAGATTATATACGAGATCATGTGAAATTGATCTTAAATGGATCACAACTTAAAATGTGGAAATATTATGAGTCATGGGATCAATATAAAAAGGCATTTAAGGAAAATGGATTGGAATTATTAATAAATAATATGCTCCATTATCCGGAAACGGAAGAACCTGTGGTTCAATCGGCGTATCAGTTTTATCAGACAATTCCCCGTCAAAATATTACAGAGGAAAGAATTGAGAGATTGTGTCAAAGAACGGTTGATACTATAAAAGACTATCAGAAGAATCCCAATAAAATTATTGAGGTTATGGGAGCAGATGGGTTACAAGAACTTGACCCATATTGTGCTTCAGTTAAGTTATATCCGGCAATGGCAAATGATCCATATACCATGAGTCGAATAAAAAGCAAGGTACAGAAAATAAGAAAGATGGCGATGTCTGGAAAACCATTGATCCAAGGATTTTATAGTTATATTTGCCCAGATTTATATGCTGCCTGTGAATATTGGTTTTGTGGGGACAAGAATCCAGAAGGATTAATTCCAAGGAATCATGTGTATAATGCTTTTTATAGTCCGAAAAATGTTGAAGAAGTGTGTTGCTTAAGAAGCCCGCATTTATCTGATTGTGAACATGGAATCAGAACTTTGATTAAAAGTAAAGAATGTGAAAGATGGTTTAGTGGTATGGATACCGTGATAAGTACGCATGACCTTCTGGTAAAAACATTGCAGGCCGATGTAGATGGTGATGAAACTTTAATCACGCCGGATCAGATGTTTATTGATTTACTGGATAGAAACAAAGTCCCGCTCTACTACGAGATGAAAAAAGCCGATCCTATGGAAGTAAATAATGAAAATATAAAGAAATGTCTATCATGCAGTTTTGAAAACTCTGTGATTGGATATATTTCTAATTCGTTGACAAAGCATTTAAACAAGCAAGAAGAACCAGATCTGGATTTTGTGCAGGTATTGACGGCATATAATAATTTTTGCATTGATAATCCAAAATCTCAGTTTATGCCTACTTTAAAGGCGAAGTATCAAGATATGTTTGATGCTTTAAAAGAGGAAAAATATCCATGGTTCTTTAAGTATGCGAAAGATAAAAAAGTTGAAGCGTGTGAAAAGTATAATCATAAAGAGAAAAGCAACGTGAACCGGATAGTTAAATATATCATGAATCAAACGAGTAGTGGCAAACTAAATGATAAAGAAAATGAGTCTGTAGAAAAGTTTAATCCACAATATTTTCAAAATAAGGAAATTGCGGTGGATAGGAAATCTAATCTCTATATAGATTTATGGACTGAGTTGATTAGACTCAAAAGAATCAATACAAACAGGTTTAATCAATCCATTGAGAAATTATATAGAAATGATTCTACTAAGAAAAGTTTGCTTGGATATATACCATTTTATTGCTATTGCAACAAGTGTCTATTAGATATTGCCAATAAATATATATCAAAAGAAGATTTAGATATTAGAAATCTGGTGGCATCGTATTTACTGGATATTGAGTATTTCCAAGAGGAAAATTTATTAACAAATAAAGATATTCTTTGGAATTGTTTCGGTGATATATTGTATGAAAATTTGAAAAGGAATAGATCCAAAAAGGAAGATAATGAGATGGTTCCGGTAAAAAGACTGGCGTATCAATCAAGATCGGAGCGTGAGCAACAAATTGAAGAGGAAATATCAAGATTAGAAGAAAAGAATAGAGCCATTTCTAATGTGAATATAACCGAAAACGAGTATAGTTTTATTACCAGTTTGAAGTGTAGAAAAGGGTGTGAACGTGATGTCTGGTTGCTCTATTTGATCCTGGTATTATATAAGCGTAAATTGGAATATTTAAAAACATATTCCGTTGATAGTATTCCAGAAGAAAATAAAAAGTATTTTAGAATCTATAAAAATAAAAGATATGGAAACATAACAAGAGCAAGCCTTGATCAGTGGATGGATAATTGCTCAGTTGCAGCAAAAGGATTAAAACGATTAGAAAAAGCAGAACTAATTCGTATCGAGAAAAAAGTTAGGTATGATAAGATATATCCACTATTTATATCTGATATTGGAGACGATAAGCACATTCGTTTTGAAACGACAGAATATAATCCTATGATAGATTATTTTCGATATAATCCAGGTGAACGGACAGTGAAACAATGTGAGATTTGTAAAAAGTATTTTATTGCGCCAGAAGGAAATTATAAAACGTGCGGAAAGGTGTGCCAAAGGAAGTTAGAATTAAGAAATAAAAATTAGGAGTTTTGCTCAGAAAAGGATATGTGGTAAAATACCGGAAAAATAGGTGTTTGCCGCATATCTTTTTTAAATCGCCGATTTAGTCATAGAGATAGGAAACACGTACTAAAACTTTTGTTTCCGTCACATATAATTATGAAAATAGTTTATAAAAATATAAAGGAGAAAACAATAAAAATGAGTGACTTAAGACAGATGGTAAGTATGTATTTAAGGACGAATGGAATTAAAACGAAATTTTTTGCGCAGTATATCGAATGCGATTATGCAAGGTGTGTAAAGTGTTTAAAAGGTGAAGGGAAATTTACTTCTGGGGAGATTAGAAAGATTTATGATTTCCTGGATGGAAAACATTTAGTTCCGATGGATCAGATTATTAAGGAGGGGACAGCGGTTGAAGATTGAATTGGATGAAAGAAGCAGGAAATATTTAGTACAAATTTTGGAAAAAAGAAGTTATGAGATCACGGACCTAAAGGAATTGGCTATGGTCAATGAAGTTCTGAAAATATTGGGCCAGGAGTCTAGGACTTGGCTAGAATCTTATCTTACGGAGAGTGACAATGAGACTAAATAGGGGCGATACAATCAAATACGATGGTCTATTTTACACGGTTGGCGCAGTAATCATGTCAACCGTTTATTTGTGTCCTGCTGCCGATCCGGGCAAGTATGATTATAGCTGGGACGAAGTAAAGGAATATTATAAAGATGTTGAGATTATGGGAAAGAGGTAAGTTATGGAAGAACAATATACAAGACGAGAAATATCCTACGCATTGAGCGCATTAACGGATGTAGAGTATGAGATTATCAAGGATATGAAGATCGATGGCATTTATAAGGCATTGAGTAGCCGAGAAAATTTAGATCAAAGTTTGGACTTATGCAGACAGGTAGTGCAGCAGTACGAAGATACCGTTGCTGTGTATAAAGCCAGGATGAATACATTGGAAAAATTGAACACCATTCTTGCCGCCTATAAAGAGCATGTGGAAAAAATGAACGCCAGCAATAAAATTAAAAATGAGAGAGAACGGATTCAGAATTTTTACAATGTGGCTCATGTGCCATTAGCATAGAAGGAACACGCCATGGATCTAAAAAAGCAGTTACAAAAACTGGATGTGTCGAAGTTGAAAACAGTGGGCGGGGATACAGTGGAAAAAGAATTAAAACGCCATGCGAGGTTCCTAGCAAACTGCATTATGCACCGCCTGGATCAAGTGTATGATTCTTATATGCCGAAAATCTATAATCGAACATATGATCTGTACAACTCTGTGTATGTGGATGATAAGGTTTTTGCCGAGGTATCTAGTACCGGAGCATCATTATCAATAAAGGTATGCTTCGATGATGGGGCGTGGCACCAAGGATTAGACGGGAAAAAAGTAAATACCGCAGTCCTGTTAAATGAGGGCTGGCAAACTCACGGGGCATTTGCAAATGTCCCTTATTTTGGGTTTAGAGAGCCGACACATTTTATCGAGTTGGCAGTAGAAGATTATAAACGTGGCGTTCCAAAGCCATTTGACGTTAAAATTAATAAGGATTACTAGGAGGATAAAGGAACATGAGTAATGTAGATATTTCCTTGTCTGCTGGACTTAGTATAGAAGAGTCCTATGAGCAGATAAGATCAGATATAGCACAAATTCAAAAGAGACTGGATGCAGCAGGAATTAAGATCAATCTGACTGCTGAAGTCGATACGGAATTGAAAAAGAGCCTGGAAAAACTGGGCAATACGAAAGAACCGGCAGTAGTCGGCAAGAAGCTGGGCGATGTCCTGGCATCAAATATTATCAACGAATTTAGCATTAAATCTAAGGATGCACAACGCCAGATCAAGACCTATATGGGGCAAATCTATAATATGACCGTAGGCGAGTTGAAAACTGGCAATGATAATCCGCAGTTATTAAATGTATTCAATCAACTTGGCGAAGTTGTAAAGAACAACGCCAACATCTTACAATCCCGTATGGGCATCTATGATAGTTTCTATCAATATTTCAAGGGCATCAATAAAATAAAAATTCCCGATGTAGTGAGAACTGACCTGGGCAAAGACTGGAACAGTATGCGTCTTACATCGGCAAAGACCTTTACAACTGGAAATGGTATCGAGTTGGATTCCATTTACCAGGAGATGTCTAGTAAGTTTAAAGATTTGTTCTCTGGGACCACCGATCAGACCCAGCAGTTCCGGGAGATCGTAACCGCTTTAAGAGCATACCGGGCAGACGTTGATAAATTGGAACCGATCGACCCGGCAAAAGTGACTGGTTTTGAGGATAGCGTATGGGATTCCCTAGTATCTAACTTAGGTGTACTTCGGAATCAAATCAAAGCACAGTTGCCAGAAATCGAAGCCGAAGTTGAACGATCAGCCGAAAACATCAAGAAATCTCTGCTGGACATCAATGTGTCATTTGATGGTGGCGATGTAAGCAAATTGACCGAAGATGCTAAGACTTACTTCAAATCTATTGCAGACATCGAAGACAAGGACATCAATTTACAGTTCTTTAAAAATGCCAATGAAGAGATTACCTCTTTCAACGCTACGATTGACCGGGGACAAGGTATCTTAGAAAAGTATAGTTTTTCTATGAACAATCTGGGGCAATATGTATATAATGGCGGTTCCATTATTGATAAATCTGGCAAAGAGTTTTCGGAAGTAACTGTAAAAGCAGCAGAGTTCCAAACGAAATTAGAATCATTAAAGTCTACATATAAAGATTTTCTTACAGGCACATCAGCCAAAAATCCATTTAAAGCGTTAGTTGATGGCATTGATTTTAGCAATATTACAGATAGAGATTCACTGGATGCTATGGCGGCAAAGTTCCGACAGGCTACCGAGATGGCGAAAGCATTCAACACCGAATTATCTCAAAGTGGGGCAGGTCAGAAGCTATCTCAGTATTTAAAAGAACTTCCAGCAGACATTGATTATTTGGAAGAAAAATTCCGTGGCGCAAATTTCAAAATCCCGGACGATGTAGCTCAGTCATTCCGGGCTATGCGGGAACAAATCACCCAGATCGAGCAGACAAGCGATCCGTCTAAAAAGATCCAACTTTATAATCAGCTTACCGATCAACTGAACAAAGTTACTCAAAAATATAAGCAGATGGCATTAGAGGAAAAGAACGCCGCAAATAATACGAAGTTGCAAGCCAATAAGAATCTGTTTGGTACAAATCTGGATACCTGGATGAATAAGAATACCTCTGCTGCCAAAGTGTTTGTCGAGAGATTAGCTGATATCAAATCCAGACTTGCCAGTGCTGATGCAACTGAATTCACTCATTTAGAGAACGAATTCAAGGCAATCCAGTCAGAAGCAACCCAGATGGGACTTACCGGAAGTAATGCGGTGAAGGCCATGAAGTCTGAGTTCGACCGGGCAGTGACTAGCGTTGTATCTTTGACTGCTGCGTTCCATGCCTTTAAAAGAATGGTCAGCACTGCGAGAGAATTGGATGATTCCTTATTTAATCTGCAAGTTGCGACCGGAAAGACTAGAGAAGAAACCAAGGGTCTTCTGGATACATATAACCAGATGGCGGGTGAACTGGGGGCAACAACGGAACAGGTAGCAGAAGCTGCTAACGACTGGCTCCGTACCGGACGTAGTTTAGATGAAACCAACGAACTTATTAAGGATTCCATGATTCTGAGTAAGATCGGTATGATTGACACTGGCGATGCCACTCAATATCTGGTATCTGCCTTGAATGGTTATAAATTGTCCGCAGAATCAGCCCTAGAAGTTATCTCCAAACTGAGTAATGTTGATATGAACGCAGCAGTATCCGCCGGAGGAATCGCAGAAGCCATGTCAAGAACGGCTACATCAGCGGATCAAGCGGGCGTAAGCATTGATAGATTGATTGGCATGATCGCTACGATGAAAGATGTTTCCCAGGCATCGGACGAGCGTGTTGGTACTGCTATTAAATCCATTGTATCAAGGTATTCCCAGGTCAAGACTAACAAATTAGTCGATTATGAATCTGGCGATGATTTGTCAAATGTTGAAAAGGCATTAAAGAAAGTCGGTGTGCAAATTCGTGATGGTCTGACTGATTTCCGTGATCTGGATGATGTACTGGGGGAATTGGCAAAGAAATACAATGATCTGAATGACGTGGAGAAGAATGGTATTGCAACCGCATTATTTGGAACCCAGCAAGGGGAGATGGGTAAAGTGCTTTTATCCAACTGGGATAAGGTGCAGGAATTGACAAAAATATCCGCTGATTCTTCTACTGAAGCGTTGGACAAGTTCTCGGCATATACCGATACTTTACAGGCACATATCAATTCCTTGACCGCATCATATGAGCATCTGGCATCCGTAGTGGCAGACAGTGAGTTTTTAAAAGGTGCAGCGGACGCAGCATCTGGATTCCTGGACGTGATTTCTGCAGTGACTGATAAACTGGGAGTTTTAAGTGTGGCAACGGGCGCAATTACTGGGGGTGCGGCACTGAAAGGTGTGAATCTTGGATTAGTTGATAATAACGGGGCAGACATCACATTCCTTGGCAAGACCGTGCAAGAGATGGAAGCAGCATCAGCAGCGGGAGAAAAGTTCGGCGGCATATTTACAAAGTCCGTGAAGGAACCTATTGTAAATGCTCAGTCTGTGATCGCCAATTATAATAAGTTGGCGCAGAAGCAAGCGGTTAGCCAACAGGCAATCAATAATCTGACTGATGATTTTAATATGCGGAAATATCTGAGTGGCCTTAAAGGTGCAGAAGCAGGAATGGAAGGCTATACGGCAAGCCTTAAGATGTCTGAAGCGGCTACGTTACGTCTGAAATTGGAGACTGTGGCACTAAATATGGCACTAAATATGGCAATTACGGCGGGTATTACTGCTGCAATCTGGGCAATAGGTAAGGCTTATGATACCGTAGCAAACCGAGTAAAAAACCTACGTGAATCAGCAGAAGAATCAGCACAGACCTATGAAGATCTGAAATCTGACATTGAAAATATCAATGATGAAATGAAAACAACTGCTTCTCGCATTGATGAACTGAATAAGAAAGACCACTTATCTTTTGTGGAGCAGGAAGAACTTCAAAAGTTAAAGGATACCAATGAAGAACTGGAACGTCAGCTTAAAAATAAGCAGGCTCTAGCAAATGCGGAAAAAGATGAAGCCCGTGAGAAAGCATTAAAATATTTCAATTCCTATGCAGATGTTCAACCAACAAGATATCTTGGTTGGGATATGTCCCAGGTAGAAGCTAAAAATGAAAGATATGGTCATGTAGAAGGGGGTGTATACACTGGCAATCAAGCAGAAGTTGCAATGCAGCAAGCCAAAGATTACCTGGCATTGTTAGAAGAACAGAAGCAAGTCGAAAAAGATATTCTGGAATTCCAGATGAATCATCCACAGAACTATGAAAACATGGATGAATACCAGAATCTCATTCAGCATGGGAATGCTCTAAAGAGTCAGATTGATGTATTAAAGACTTCTGTTACTGAGTTCATGACTGATTTTAGTAAATTGGATTCAAGTCTTGATCCAGAAAAAGATCAGGCACTTCTTAGTCTAATCACAGAATTTTCTAATTTGTATCAGCAAATCTTCGGCGGTGGGGAAACACCGACACAATCCTTTGATGATGTTTGGAATAGCAACAGTTTTCAGTCTGCCAAAACTGAACTAGAAAAGATGGCGAAAGCAGGAACTCTGGACCAGAAGACATTATCTAATAATGAAAAGTACAAAGAACTGCTGGACGCAACTGGGAAAACGGCAAAAGAAACCTGTGATCATATTTACTCTCTTGTAGAGGCGGAAGGTGAAACAGGAACGAGTTCTGGTAAACCATTTTCTAAGCAAGAAATTTCCTTCATATCGTCCTACTACGAGAGTTCCCTCGTTATTGACATCGTAGGCGCCGTTGCCTAATGCGGTTCCGC
>ENA-USUG01005346-USUG01005346.1-human-gut-metagenome-genome-assembly--contig:-NODE-5346-length-14765-cov-8.814066_pt1 | contig 14765 bp, 18 predicted proteins | sample MGYA00250059_ERZ773394 | MGnify/ENA primary metagenome ERZ773394 (study PRJEB29103, sample SAMN06111957) | human gut metagenome | biome: human gut; feature: ankylosing spondylitis patient; material... | reverse complement strand
CAATGCGCAAACGCCGGATAGGAACGGCAAAATTTTTTACACTTCTACTACTTCTTTATCACACATCAGCAAAGAGTTGGGGATTGATATCCCGATCTTCTTATGCGCTGTTTTAATTGAATTATTTCAAGGAGGGATTGCCTTATGATGAAAAGATGCAATCAGAATATCCACAAATTCACCAACCGCAGAGTCCCTCTGCTCTTTCGCAGTGACTGCATATAGATGTTAATTATATCTATATGCTCGTGAATGAAATAAGTTAAAATGAGGTGGTGTATGAAGAATAAATTATTTATTGTATTTCTATGTTGTATAACCATATTATTTTGTCTTTCTTCTTGCGGCAAGCCTGAGATATCTGAATATTATGAAGTGAGCTGCAATATTGTGTGGAATGAAGCTCGTAAAATAGACTCAGAATTTCCCAGCATAATATATTATGAAATTGAAGGTGTCCCTACCAATCAGTATATTGCGTGCAAATGGAGGGAAAGTTTCGGAATCGGCGTCTCTTTTTATCCTCGTCTTCTGCAACACAAAGATAATGAAGGAAAATGGGAGTTTGATGTGTCATCCGCTAAGCTTATTATTAGCAAAAGAGGAATTAACGAAGCTGACGATAAGGCATGGCGTACATACGGGCAAAGCATAGTTGTTCAAGAAGTGTGTCCAATAGACTATGCTATTGCAGAACAACTTGCAAACGATATTCTTTCGGATTCGCCCATTTATGCTGATCGGAATTTTTATGGTGAACCTTTTTTGCTTGACAGTGATTTAAATTACTTGAGTTTGCATTTTACATTGAAAGAATATAGTAGCCTAAGTTTTGTTGCAAATATTTTAAAGAATGGTGAAAAGTATTATATAGAAATAAAGGAGGATGTTTATATATCAAGATATTTGCTTTGCAGTGACGAATTTGCGTCTTTACTTGACAAGGTTTGCATTGAATATGATTTGAGCACCAATCACTAACAAAATCTGAAAACAACTTTAAGGCGGAAAGCCCTCGGGCTTTCCGCCTTCCCCATTATCTTTCGTCGCGATCATCTTTCTTCTTCCCACCTCCAAGCCAACTCAGTGTAGGAGCGGTCTGTTTGTTGGGTTCTTGCTTTTCAATATTAGTAGGCTGCTCTCCAAACCGCTTAGCAACCGCATTTTTGCTTGCGCGGAAGAAATTATCTTGGCAACAGCCGTAAAGATCGGATATAAGCTTTTGCGATTCTTCCTTCTTTGGACGGATGCTCATACGCTTCTCATTTAGCTTTTCTTGGTGGAGGTCTGCCGCTTTTGCCTCAAGTGTGCGATAGGTCTGCATCTGCTTCTGTATCGCAGCCTCGTCGGGATAGCCTTTGAAGCGGTCGTATTCAAGAGCGAGCATTTTCACTCGAACTTCCTCCATTTCGTCGGCAATGCGATCAACGATGACGAAGATAGGCTTAAATAGATACTTGATTGTATACATAATATTGCGCAAGAAACTGTTGTCCTTCCGTATCTGTCGATTGATCTCACAGCGTTCAGAGATATATCCTTTACGCTCCATCGCGATGGCAATAACACCCTCGTGGATGGTCGGTTGTTCAATCAGTCCACGATCCTTGTGACTTCGGTGGTCGATGCGCTCGTCAAACTCCCCTTCTGCAAGCTCACGGTTGACGTAACGCGCCCATATCTTTCACCAATGCATAATTTGTTTTTAACTATGCTTGCAATAAGATTCCTCATCTCTTAATCGATCTGCTATCTCTCCCTACTATCATTTCTCCATTCGGGAGATTTTCTATATTTGTTTCTTTCCCAAGAGGGTATGGGCGGTGCGATGTGTTCTACCGGTTTTCTTTTCGGCGGTTTTGGTGCTTCTTCACCGAGCAGTTTGGCAACCTCGACTTTTGTGTCATAGAAATCATCCTCAAAGCAGACACAGCCGCTTTTCTCGATGCGGTCTATTGCTTCACTCTCCTTCGCGGAGCGAATGGCTTGTCTTGCCTCGGTCAGCTTCTCTTGATCAAGGTCGGCACTCTCGACTTCTGCTTTGTGGTATTCATCAAGCTTCTCTGAAATGGCTTTTTTACATTTCTCCCGTTGCGGCTTTAACTCGGCAACCTTGCCCTCATAGAACTTCACATCACGTTCTGCCGCATCAATGCTCGATGCGTTCAGCTTAATGCGATTCTCATAGGCTTGTTTGCTGTGCATAAGCTCGGATATGTCCTCGCCAAGCTCATACATTTTTGCATCAAGCTCCTTGTGCTTGCCCTTGAATAGACTCGGCGTTTTCCTCTTGATGTGGAACAGCTCATCGCGCTCGGCTTGCTTCTCGGCAAGTTCAGTAGAGATTGATTTGTACTTGTCAAGGTCACTTCGCACATCTTCGGCTTTGCTCTCACACCGATTCAGCTCGTTGCCTATCTCATTCTTTTGATAAGTCAGCACAAGCAGGTCTGTTCGTATTTCTTCAAGAGCTGATGCCGCACGGGAGATAAGCACACCGACGGTCTTGGCAAGATACTTAACGGCATCAAGCAGGTCATTTATCAGTTTGTTGTCACTTCGTATCTGCTGATTGATTCGCTTGCGGTCAGATACACCTCGGAAGATCCCGACGTGAATGGTCGGCTTGACTTTAAGTCCTCTTGCCTTGTGGCTTCGGTGGTCTATGCGAGTATCAAGCTCGCACAGGTCAAGACTTCGGTTTACATATCTTGCCCATGCTTCACGAAACCGCATCAACTGCTCCTCACTGTTCCATTCCTCATAGATGGGATTTTGTCTGCCGTACTGCGTTGACTTCGGGTACTTGTTTATCCGTTCAAGTCCATCGGCACAGGAGGGCGGCAGATACATTTTCTCATCATCAACCTTGTAAAGATATTGTTTTTCCCATCCCTCTTTCTCCGCCAGCTTGTACTCGGCGGCGGTAAATCCTTTCTCAACACCTCGACGGATACATAAATACTCTTTCTGCGTTTTTGCCTGCCAAGTGCCTTTCGCCGTTAACGGTCTGACCGTCAGCATAATGTGAGCGTGCGGATTATGCCCGTCGGTGTCGTGATAACAGACATCGGTACACATACCCTTTGCCACACATTCACGCTTGATAAACTCCGAGAGAATAAATTCGTGTTCCTCGGGCGCAAGCTCAATGGGCAAGGCAACGATCAATTCGCGTGCAAGTCTGCTGTCTTTGGATTTTTCGGCGGCCTCGACTGCGTTCCACAAAACGGCTCGGTCTTGCCATTCTGCGGGGGCGTTGCTTGGGAGAAATATCTTCTCCCAAACAAGTCCTCGCTTTCGGGTGTAATCGTGTGTGATGCCGTCGTAGTCGTTATAGATACGCGAGCAGCTCATATAGGCTGCCGCCGCTACTGCCGAGCGTCCCGAGCCTCGGCTGATGATCTTGGCTTCAAGATGGTAGATTGCCATAGGCGTTCACCTCCGTTCTGTTTGCGAAGCGATTATATACCGTTGGAAACCGCACCTTACACCATTCGCTCCGCGAGTGGTGAGTAAGTGCGCCCTTACGGGAATACGCCCTTACGGGAATACGGCAGTTCACATTGATTCGCATCTCTGCGCAATTTCATAGAGCCTCTGTTCCAAATCGGCAAGCTCCATGCCCTCGGCAAAAGGAAAAACCTTTTCAAGTATCGCGCCCTCCTGAATCAATCTGCGAGTGCGGAGCTTTCGCTCTTTCTCTCTGTTTCTTGCAAGCGCTTCCTGCAAACGACGCTTTTCCTGTTCTAACTTTTTCTGTTCTTCTGTCATAAATTATAATTCCTTTCTTCGTTTTGAGTGAAATGAAGCAGTCCGCAAAATGTCACGGACTGCTTTTTGGTTTTTGTTTGGTTTTCATCTTTGCCAATTGCGATGACCGGGTGCTCCCGCGACCGATACGACAGCGGCATTGAGATTGCCGGTCTCTCGGAACATCTGCTCATCCTTGCGAACCTCGGCTAAGATTTCCGATACTCGCTGTTCGTGCTCGGCGGGAAAATTTTTGGCTCTCTGTGCGTCATCTTCTTGCTTCTTTCTCTTGCGACGGGCAAGTTCTTTATCTCTGACCTTCCAATACCTGTCCTTCCAATATTGCTTGATTCGCTGTTGCTCAAGTTCCTCGGCGGTAGGCTCTCGTTCTTCTACGGGAGCATCAAATTTGCCGATGAAGTTCAGATAGATTTCCACATCCTGCATTCTGTCCCGTCCCACCCTTTGCGGTGCGTGGACAAGTATCTTGTCAACAAATTCATTGAGCATCGGTGTTGTCAGCTCCGTGAAATCTGTGTACTTTTCTGCAAGTGCAAGGAACGCTTCGGCATTGGATTTGTTCGCGGTAAACTCGTTGATTTGTCTTTCGGCTTCTGCAATCTCTCCTTCAAGAGTCTTTTGCTCGGCAAGGTACTCACCGGAAAGAGCTTCAAACTTATCCTCGGGGATTCTTCCGACAGCATAACTCTCATACAGCTTCTTGTAAAGAACATTGAGTTCATCAAATCGGCGCTTGTCTTTACTCAGCTTTCGCTTAATCTCCTTAACGGATTGCTCTTGCTGAATGGCTGATGCTTCCTGAACCTTTTTCATAAATGTCTCTCGGTCTGCAATGGCAAAACGGCTGACCTCACGAATGGTGTACAGAATCAATTCTCGCAAGGCTTTTGTTGAGATATGGTGCGAACAGCAGCTGCCCTCAACTCTGCGCCTTGAGAGCTTGTGCGTTGAGCAATCATAGCCATCAAAGCCGGGAATCTTTCGCCCATCTTGATTCGTATAAGGCCTTGAACGATGGTTATACATCTTCGCTCCGCAGTCGGCACAGAAAACAAGTCCCGTCAAAGGATTCGCTTCGCCGATTGTATCGCTTCGACGAGGTGTTCCGATCAGTTTTTGAGCAAGATGCCATGTTTCCGAATCAACGATTGCTTCCTGCGTGTTCTCAAACACTGCCCACTTATCGGGAGTATTGATAATGTTCTTTTTCTCCTTGTACGATTTACTGGTAGTACGGAAATTTACGGTATAGCCCATATACTCGGGGCGCTTCAAAATGTCCTTTACCGTGTTACTGCTCCAGTCATACGGATTCAATGCTTCAAGGTTGTTCTTATACCTTCCGGAGCCATGTCGCGCTTGGTGGTATGCCGGTGACTCCACCTTGTCTCTTTGCAGTATTCGCGCAATCTCCATTGTCCCTTTGCCCTCAATGCAGAGCTGATAGATTCTCTTAACCGTCGGTGCGGCTTCTTCATCAATGAGCCAATGGTGCTTGTCCTCGGGATCCTTGCGATAGCCGTATGCCGCATGAGCCGAAAGGTGTCCGCCCGAGTTGCCGAGCACCTGCTTGGATGCCTTGATTTTGCGGCTGCAATCGCGGAGATACCATTCGTTCATCACATTGAGAAACGGAGCAAACTCGCTGCTCCCTTGATTGTCGCTGTCCACACCGTTGGCAATGGCGATAAAGTGAATATCCCTTTGCCGAAATACGACCTCGGTGTAGTAGCCGACTTCAAGATAATTTCGACCGATACGGCTCATATCCTTTGCAATGACCGTACCGACCTTTCCTTCTTCAATATCGTTCATCATACGCTTCCAATCGGGGCGGTCAAAAGAACCTCCCGAGTAGCCGTCGTCTGTATAGTGAACGATATTGGTGTAGCCATGCTGTTCGGCATATGCTTCCAACATGGTCTTTTGCGTCTTGATGGAGTTACTGTCCCCGACCTGCTCATCGTCGCGGGAAAGACGCTCATATAGTGCTGTGATCTTTTCTTGTTCCTGCCTGACTTTCATGACCTATCCTCCTGAAATTCAAGCCGGATGTCTCGTTTGCAGCTGTGCTTCGTTTGGTTGCTTCCATGCTTCATTGCGTATGATGCGGATGAGCTTGTCCTCCATCGTTTCCTTTGCATCTTGGCTGAAACCGATCGTCAGCCGATAGACCGTACCTCCGATGCTTCGCGTTACCGTCCTCGTGCGTTCATTTTGAACGCACACCACATTGTTTGTCTGTTTTTCCGTCAAATGTTGTCCTCCTGAAAAATGAAGTACCGACTAACAGTTCATCACGATGCCCGCCTCCTTTGCGGGACTTTGGATTTATGACCTTTCTGTTCTTTCGATATGTAATTTTCAGAAGATACTGCTGAATATGTTTCGGATGTTACGGCAAAAATAGAGAATGGAGAGGTCTGCCCATCTGCGCGTTATGATATGGGAGCAGTTTTTATTTATACAAACTCAATTTCTCCTTCATATATCCCCCGACATAGAAAGAGCGAATTATTCCCGAGTGCGTAAAATTTCGCAAAAAAATTTATGCAAATATGATTTCTTTCAGCACGGCTTCCTCAGCCGCGGCTTTGCAGTTGTTCATCTCCTGCGCCCACAGAAATCCGTTTTGTGCCTTAAGGCTTTCATCTATCCCGCGCGATTTAGCAATCTCATTGGTCATATTTTCGACCATAGAGCGCGCTTCCCGGTCAACCTCATAAAGATATGCGTTCAGCCGAAGCTCGCTTAGAAGCGTCGTATATGTACCTCTGCGGTGCTTTTTGATAAAGGACAAGTGCATCTGCCCATACTTGCCGATTGGGTAATCCTTTTGTTCCGGGAGTTTGAAGTCGGGATAGTATTGCTCGCCCTTCAATGTGTAGCTGATGCCCGTTCTTTTGTCCGTCATGTGTTGTTCCATAAGTTTTTCCTTTCTGCTTTTCGCTTTCCGCTTAATTCTTTCAGCAAACGAGACAAGCGGCTTTTGGTAGTGGGTTTCGTGCCGTACACACTTAACCCTTTATAGAATAACTTATGGATGTGGTTGGTGTTCCTATGGGTGGCGACCAACGCTTGATAGCCTCCGAAGTATTCAGCAAAGCGCAGACCAATCTCGTGAGCCAGCTCGGGGGTGAGATCATCGTCGGGACTGAAGGCTTGTACGATGTGAACGTAAGTCCTTCCGTCCTCTTTTTTGAATTGCTTTTTGACAAAAGTGAATTCCTGAAGCACCGTATCGGGGGAGCAGTTGATGCCCGAAATGAGATTTTCATCGGTCTTCTCTCGGTTCATCACGTAGGGAAAAATATTATTCATCGGGCATCCTGAAGTAACGAATTTAACGATTGCCATATTTTTTCGAGCTCCTTTCTTGTTTCTGTCAGGTTGATCTGGGATGCATATCCCGCGTTGACAGCTCGCGTGAGCTGGTTGACATTGTTGCCGATGCGACGAAGCTCTGCCGAGAATTCGTCGAGGCCATTGATAATAACGATGTCTTTTTTGAAGACACAGTCTCGGACAAAATCGCTGATCAGACGATAATTACCGTAGGAATGGTCCTCGATCCACTTCTTTTCTTCAGCAGTCACGCGAAAAGAAATGATACAGCTTTTGTTTTCTTTATCATTCATAGAGTGAAATCCTTTCTGTAAGGGTGAAATATTCCGCAAGCGGAATGTGAAATGCTGCCTTGCGGCAACGTGAAATAGCGACTGTCGCCGCTGTGAAATTTCTTTTGCAGGCAAAAGAAGTGACGCCTACGGCGTAGGGGTATGGGCATAGCCCGACGCCTTTGCGGCCGCCGTTTCGGCGGTCGTAATACAAAGGCGAAACTCGCGCGATAAAGCGTCTTCATCCCAAATCCTCCGCAGGAACGCAAGGGACGAAAGGGACGGAATCTGTGAGAGCAGAAGAAACAGAGTCACTTGAGGCACTTGAGTCACCGTCAGAGGGAGGACGGTATTTGACCACAACGTACTTCTGTCCGTTGCTCCGCTTGCTCTCAAAGAAGATACCGAGGTCTTCCAGCTGATATCGGTAGCGGTTCATCATTTGCTTGAGCCCCTTGGGACTGATATCTTTGCGGAGATAACCCGCGAGTTCAGTGTTAGTTCCGATGAATTCGTTAGCCCCTGTCATGAAATAATAGAACGAAATCAGTTCGTCGGGGAGCGTGGTTTCGGGCATGGTCAGGCTGTCGGCAATGAGTGTCCAGACGCAGGTGTCCGTGTCATGCTCCAGCTGTATCTTTCGGTCACGGATGTCACGCCCCGAGGCGTAGAACGTGGCGAGTCGGTCTATCCTCTCGTTCTTATCTAAAACAAAAATGGCATCGACCGCACCCGAGATACCTGTGCTGCCCGAGAGCTTGTTGACGGGATCGCGATCGTTCATCTTCCGCAGATGGTGAACGAGCAGAAGGCAGATTCCAAGCTCGTCGGCAAGCTCCTTGAGGATACGAAGCTCGGCATAGTCACCGCCGTAAGAAACATCGGGAGTGGGCGTGCGGATGAGCTGGAAGGTGTCGATGGCTATGAGGGATACCTCCGGGTGTTGTTGCTTGAACTGACGGAGCCAATCGCAGACTCCGCTTTCGATGGAAGTACATCCGGTAGCGAAATACATTCCGTCGGGAACGTTGTCCGTGACGGTGTTCAGTCGCTCCTGGATCCGCCTCTCGCTGTCTTCAAGGCAGAGGTAGAGCACCTCTCCCCTCGTCACGTCAAGCCCCCACAAGGGCGTTCCTTGGGCGACGTGGACGCATAGATCAAGCACCAGCCACGATTTGCCTACCTTGGGTGAGCCACCGAGGATGCAGAGTCCTTGGGGCAGCAGCGTGTCGACGCAAAACTTCGTAGGCGGAAGTCTTTTGTCCATGAGTGTTTCACCGTCTATCACGGTGAGCTTGTGTGGATTACTTTGCATTCGTAATCTCCTTTCGTGAATAGATTTTTTGAGAAATGAGACCGTCACCTCGTTTCCCGATATGTGGCTCTTTTTCTTCTGCCGTCTTTTTTGCAAACGCAAAAAAGGGTAGGCATCTGTTGCAGAGCATAACGAAAAAACATAAGCCAAAACTTATGGTTTTCCTATGTACACTCTAACGCAACAGATACCTACCCTTGATTCCCGGTTAAGAGGTCGGGAGGATGGATCGTGTTTTTTACGCGATAGATAAAAAATCAATATTCAATTGTCAGTGGCCAAGTGCTGTTATGTGAAAGGTAAAGTTACAGCATCTTTTTCAGCCTATGGGCAACGCAAACAGCAACTCCCTGAATCTGAAGTTCTTCGGGATAGATGTCACCGTAACGTTTTTTGTCCTCGTTGCAGGAGCGAAGGAAATATCTGCCCTTGGCATTGTTGAAGCCGAGGACTTTCAGGTTGTTGAGTCCCCCATCAAGTGCAACGACAATGTCACCGATCTCTGCGGTGTTCTGCTTGCGGATCATCACGTAATCGCCGGGATGAATCCCCGCATCGATCATCGACTCGCCCTTTGCGATCAGCGCAAAGAATTCGCCCTTTCCAACCAAGGATTCGGGCATGCGAATGTATTCGATGACCTGCTCGGTTTCTTCCTGACCTTCTCCGCAGGCTACGTAGCCAAGCACGGGCATGGCGTGAGCGACCTGCTCCATCTCCATGCGGCGGGTGCTGACGGAACGGCGACCGTTGTATTCCAGCTCGCCGTCCTCTTTCATGGCAGAAAGGTAACGGTGTACGCTCGTAACGGCAATACCTGTTCCGGATGCGATGTCACGTACCGTGGGCGTTTCACCGTAGCTTCCGTAGTACTCGTTGATGAAATCCAGGATGATCTGCTTTTTCGAATCGGTAGTTCTACTCATCGCTTCTCCTTGGAACAAATTGTTCCATTCGACATTATAACACAGGATTTTCCTCTTGTCAATAGGTTTGGAACAAAATGTTTCATATTTTTGCAAAATTTTTTTGAGCGCCCATAATGCTTCGACTTTTAATGTAGTCGTGGCCCTTGGGGCCACAACCAAATCACACAAATAAGTGGGCTGGGATGATTTGAACCAGACCGCATAGTGATGTTAGATTAGTTTAAAAAATAGGGTGGGGGAAAAAACCCCACCCTATAATCGTTGTTTATCTCGTCACTTCAGTTGATCTAATACAACCGCCGTTTGCGGCAAAAATATTAGATGAACCTATTGCAATTTTCAAAAACACGGTGTATAATGTATCTAATAAAAGTGCCGATTGCGGCAAAAATATTAGATGGAGGTTATTATGGAGATTAAAAGAGACGTTTATCTGAACAGACTTATTGTCAGAAAACACAACGGCTTCATAAAGGTTATTACCGGTATTCGAAGAAGCGGAAAATCATATTTGCTCAACACTTTGTTTTATAATCACTTAATTGCAGAAAACATAACATCACCGTATTTATCGGGCATATAAGAACCGCGAAGCTTGTTGGCAATGCTCCATATGAAATTCGCTTCGGGGGTGACATCAATTGGAGATTCATCCCAGAATGTATCTATAATTTTGTTTTGCATAAGTTGCTCCTAATAAATATGTTACTTACAAAGCTCCATATAAGCTTTGCGTACAACTTGAGCCATCAATTGGCGGCGTTTTTCAAGGAATACAGGATACTCCATATTTTCAAAGTTTTCGGGCAGAGCATTTTGCTCACAAGTCTTCTTATATCCATCATCACCCAGCTTTTGACGGTAATCGTTGACGTAATCAGCAGGAGCCTTATCCGAAATATCAATATTTGTAACATAATCCAAGTACGTGAAATTGGCAAGCTGATTGCGATCACGGTCATTGGTGTAGCCAATCTGCTCCAAATAATGTTTCGGGAATATATGATGCTTATCAATAGCATTTTTTGTTCCACTCGAGCCGATAATGAAGTATTTTGATACGGGAGTGTTGCTGAAAAGCATCGGATTATTCAAAACGATCTGCGCGGCAATGTAGCCATTCCACGCAGGAGAGATAGCTGCCGCACTGTTAAGTTCGCTGGGCAGTGTGAGGTTGAAATAATCGTCTGTAAATCGAGTGGAAATGATTCTGTCAATATACGCAATGAATTCTTCCGCAGTATTTACATCTCTCAAATCCGCAAACTGATTTTCAACTTCGCTCTCGGTAGAACCAGTATAGAAATATGTAATGGTGCTCATAAAGAACCACTTGCTGATGCACTTCCTCAAACTGATAGAATCCAGTTTATAATCATACTTGGCTATGAGATACAGAACGTAAGAGAAAACGACAGCGTTAGAAGAAGCGATAAGTTTATTGCTGATATATCCAGCCTCTCCAACGATGTTAATAAATCCGTGCCAGTTGTTCAGGTTCATAACCTTATCCAAGGCATCTTTGAACTTGTCGAGATTGGCTTGACGTTCTTCCGCAGAGAACTTTCCGGTTTTAAGGTTTTTACCGCGCAACAACATATACGCATAACGCAATCTCGCACGTCTGAATCCAACGCCTACCGCCATTCGGATTAAATGCGAAGGTTCAATCGCCAAGAGCGTATTATAGGATGTATTATCAGCGGGAATTCTTGATTTTTCAGAAAACTCGTTGATTCTGTCGCTCGTATCATTTTCGTAAACAGAAATAAGCGTTTGAATAAAGTTGTTTTCCGTTAGTTTTTGTCCACCGGAATTGACTCTAACGAAAATATCAGCAACTGCTTCTTCGTCAGCATTATATTGGATTTCAAGCGTAGGAAGAGAAAAATCAGAAAGATTAAGCAAGGCGTTAATGCTATCCTCGATAGTGGTTTCTTCGTCTTCAGTCAATTCTCCGAGGTTCTTTTTTGCTCGGCCTTCATTAGCTTCCTTGATAAATTTACGACGGAGCGAAATAATACTATTTTGTTCCTTGGCAAGGAATACATCACTGATACGAGAGATCCATTCGGTATCTCGTTCATACGCGGGTGTCCACACGGCAAATTCGCGTGTCAAAGGATTGAAAGAAATTTTTATCTCTTTATCTGCGAAATTTTTATCCTTAACAACAACGCCGTACATAGCTGCAACAAGAGCTGTCAAGCGTTGCTGACCATCAATTACCAATTCTTTAGGCTCATCGTGAATTTTTTCATTCTTACCAATAACGTTTTTCTTTGTTTCATAGTCAGCAGGAGATTCCCAAATCATAACATAGCCGATAGGGTATCCCTTCATCATTGAATCAAAGAGGTCTCTAACCTTGTTATCTGTCCAAACAAAAGGGCGTTGCAAGTCAGGCAATCCTATTCTGCCTATGCGTACACCTCTGACCAAATCGTCAACCTTGCTGGGTATATTCTTAAACAATTCTGCTCCCATTGTTATATTCCTCACTTATTATTTAGGTTGTTTCATGTTCCAAGTTTATCTTTCCAACACTTCCAAATACTGATCCAATCGTTTATTGAGATATTCCGCGAAAAGCTTTACCATCTCCGAACGGTGGTCGAAGGCATCGTAATATCTCATTCTATCGGTGAACTTGATATCGATGGGGGGGTAGCCGGCTTTCATCAGTTCAAGGTTGATGATGAGGCGTCCTGTTCTTCCGTTTCCGTCGATGAAGGGATGGATGGTCTCAAACGCGATATGCAGATCGGCGAGCTTTTCCACGATGTTGCGCTCATCGGTCGCGTACTGCTGCATAAGGTCATTCATTTTAGGCTCAATCAGATAGGGCTGGACAGGTTCTTGCTTTGCACCCATGATGCGGACGGGCACTCTGCGGTACACGCCTCGGTCAAGAGGCTTATCCGCAAGGACGAGGGAGTGAATTTGCTTGATGACAGATTCGGAGAGGGGAGTGCGATCCTTGACAAGGTCACAGATAAAATAGAACGCATCTTTATGACCGACCGCTTCCATGTGATCCTTCAGCGGTTTTTGATCGATGGTCAAGCCCTTCAGAACCATATCGGTTTCACGCAAAGTTAAGGTGTTGCCCTCGATTGCGTTGGAGTTGTAAGTATATTCGATCATGAAGTCCTCGTTCAGACGCGCCACTTCACCTTCGGTAAGCGGTCTGCGACCGTCGAGTTCTTTTTTCTTTCTTTCAATTTGGGCGAGAAGGGTTTCCTTTCCGCGAATACGTCCGTCGGCAGGTTTTGGGGCGTTATCGGGGACAAACCAGAGTTTGCCCTCGCGCCATGCGCCGTCAATCTGTCCGTTTACGCAGAGCGTACGGACGCGTCTGTCGGAGATGCCCCATTTCTCGGCGGCTTGCTTGGTCGTCATAGCCATGATTCATACCTCGTTACATTGAGTTCTCGAAATAATACAATTTATCAGAATAAGTATACCACATTTTCGGCATAAATTCAATAGGGTTCGGAATAATATTTTTGAATTTGCGGAACAATCCGCTGATTCGTATCTCTTGCAATCTCTGTTACTTTGTGTTATAATAAACTCAAGTTATCAATCCGGCTTTGGCGGAGTGGTACTCTTTGATTACAGCGGTGAAATATTTGCACCGTGAAGTGCTGTGGCAGGGAACGACCGCATCAAACTCGGCAACAGGAACCACACAAACGGGGGTGCATTTCTAAAAGAATTTCTAAAAATTTTTTAGAAATATTTTTAGAAATCGCTATGCCTTATGGCGTAAGGATTTTTTGAGGTTCGAACAAAAAAGAGCCGAAAACCCTTGTAAACACTGGGCTTTCAGCTTCTTTTATCATCCGTTATCGTCTTCTAAAATTCCTTAATTTCCGCATAGTTATTGTGCCTTGAAAACCGTTTGAGAGCAATCTCACAAGGGTTCGAATCCCTTTCCCTCCGCCAATTTGCGGCTGAAAACCGCGTTAGCCGCAAGAAAACCCTTGCGGCTATTCTATTTTTGGAGGAGCATTATGAGAAAAAAGTTTGATGAAAGATTGCTTGAATTAAAATATGAAAGTGGCTTGTGTCAAGAGATTGATTGTACCGATGAAGAAAACAAAATGTATTTGGAGATGCTGAAAAATAAAGAAGAACTTCCTGTTGACATTGCCCGACGTGAAGAGAGCAACGGCACAAAACTTGACAAGTTTTTTAGGGTTGTTCCATTAGAAATAACTTCTGAAGAAATACAAGAATACTGCACACTTCGAAATATGAAAAATATTAAAACGATTAAAAATTGTGTGGTTTTCTTCACGGTTATTACTGTGATATCATTGGTTGTAACGATTTTTTTGTTCTTAAACCGGCTATAAAATGTGATTTTGATTGATTGTTTTAGAGAATTGCGTTTCACGCTGTCTTTCATAAAAATTATCTTTTAACATATAATCTCGATTGATAAAATAGCACAGCCCCACCTTCATGGCAGGGCTGTGCCTTTTCTTATTTGAGAACATCAGAATCGTATTCATATGCTATGCGGATTTATTGACGATCCCGAAGGCAATATCGCTGACGAGGAAGTCAACGATGGCGGCTTTGGAGATGATATACTTGCCGCTGATGCGGACGGCGTCGATGTGCTTTTGCTGAATGTGGGACAGCACCATACCTCGGCTGTAACCGATGATCTCCGCCGCGGTATCGATGACAAAGGCGTCGGCTGTATACCGGAGCCGCTTCTCCACGTGCGCTCGGAACGCCTCCTGGCATTCATCCGCAAGGGTGATATAGCACTCAGCGATGGTGACGGTGTCCACGGGACGACGGTTCAGTAACACCGCCCGCTTCCGGGGCTTGGCATTGAAGATCCCCACGGGGATCTCCTCTCGCCTTGCCTTTCTTTGCTTCTGCAGGTAAATTTCTACGTCCTCTAGGCGAATGATATATCTGTGGGTTGCGGTCGGACGAATGCGACACGGGATGATATCATTGTTCAGCATCCACGCTGCCTTGCGCTTGCTGACGTGAAGCATCTTGTAGAGCTGCTCCAAAGATATTTCGCCCTAAGGCTTATCAAATAATAACAGTATAAAACATTTACAGAATGGAATTCAAATCATTGAAGAATATCGAGAC
>ENA-USUG01005338-USUG01005338.1-human-gut-metagenome-genome-assembly--contig:-NODE-5338-length-14780-cov-5.648371_pt1 | contig 14780 bp, 11 predicted proteins | sample MGYA00250059_ERZ773394 | MGnify/ENA primary metagenome ERZ773394 (study PRJEB29103, sample SAMN06111957) | human gut metagenome | biome: human gut; feature: ankylosing spondylitis patient; material... | reverse complement strand
TAGAAACCGTTTATTTTCACTTTCTCAGAGTCAATCTCCGTTGCCAGATAACGCAAACCTTTTAAATGGAGGAATAATCAAATGGCTCGTATTTCTGGTGTAGACTTACCAAGAGAAAAACGTGTTGAGATTGGTCTGACTTATATCTACGGAATCGGTAGAACAAGTTCCAATCGTATCCTGGCTGCTGCTGGGGTAAACCCGGATACCCGTGTCAGAGATCTGACAGATGAGGATGTTAAGAAAATCAGTGCTGTTATCGATGAAACCCAGACTGTAGAGGGTGATCTGAGAAGACAGATCGCAATGGACATCAAGAGACTTCAGGAGATCGGATGCTACAGAGGCGTTCGTCATAGAAAGAGCCTTCCGGTTCGTGGTCAGAAAACTAAGACCAATGCAAGAACCAGAAAGGGTCCGAAGAAGACTGTTGCTAACAAGAAGAAATAAGTAACCAGATAATTAATAGAAAGTAAAAGAAAGTAGGTTAGTTTAGAAATGGCTAAAGTTACCAAAAAAGTGACAAAAAAGCGTGTTAAGAAAAACGTTGAACGTGGACAGGCACATATCCAGTCATCTTTTAACAATACGATCGTTACCCTGACTGATGCAGAAGGAAACGCTCTGAGCTGGGCAAGTGCTGGTGGTCTTGGATTTAGAGGTTCAAGGAAATCTACTCCGTATGCTGCTCAGATGGCAGCAGAGACTGCAACCAAAGCAGCCCTCATTCATGGACTTAAGACTGTAGATGTATTCGTAAAAGGACCGGGATCAGGACGTGAAGCTGCAATCCGTGCCCTGCAGGCATGCGGTCTTGAAGTTATCAGTATTACCGATGTTACACCGGTACCGCATAACGGATGCCGGCCGCCAAAACGTAGAAGAGTTTAATCAGGAGGGTATGAGAGATGGCAGTAAACAGAACACCTGTGCTTAAAAGATGCCGGTCTTTAGGTCTGGACCCGGTATATTTAGGAATTGATAAAAAATCCAACAGAAATTCTCAGAGAGCTAACAAGAAGATTTCCGAGTACGGACTTCAGCTGAGAGAGAAACAGAAAGCAAAATTCATCTACGGCGTGCTGGAGAAGCCGTTCCGTAATTATTACAAAAAAGCTGATCGTATGAAAGGTATGACTGGTGCAAACCTTATGATCATGCTTGAGACCAGACTGGACAACGTGATCTTCCGTCTTGGATTTGCACGTACCCGTCAGGAAGCTAGACAGATCGTTGATCACAAACATGTACTGGTTAACGGAAAACAGGTAAACATCCCGTCTTATCTTGTAAAAGCCGGAGATACCGTAGAGATCAAAGAAAGCTGCAAGAGCTCTGATCGTTACAAAGCAATCCTTGAGTCCACTGCTGGAAGACTTGTTCCGGAATGGCTTGAGTCCGATCAGGAGAACCTGAAAGGTGTTGTGAAAGAGCTTCCGACCAGAGAGATGATCGACGTACCGGTAAACGAGATGCTTATCGTCGAGCTCTATTCTAAATAATTAGGAACCGGAAATGATATCACCCAACACAGAACAGGAGGGGCTTTTTAGTGGTAGTATTTAATAAACCCAAGATTGAAATTGCAGAGATTTCAGAAGATAAAAAATACGGCAAATTCGTAGTGGAACCATTGGAAAGAGGCTATGGCACAACGCTTGGCAATTCCCTTAGAAGAATTATGCTTTCCTCTTTACCGGGAGCTGCTGTAAGTCAGGTAAAGATTGATGGTGTACTTCACGAATTCAGCTCCATCCCGGGTGTAAAAGAAGATGTGACGGAAATCATCATGAATATCAAGAGTCTCGCAATCAAGAACAACAGCGATTCTGAAGAAGCGAAAGTTGCTTACATTGATTTTGAGGGCGAGGGTGTTGTAACCGCAGCTGATATTCAGTGCGATCCGGATATCGAGATTCTCAATCCGGAAGTGGTGATTGCACATCTGAACGGTGGCGCAGACAGCAAGCTTTACATGGAACTGACCATTACCAAAGGTCGCGGATATGTAAGCTCCGATAAGAACAAGAATGAAGAGCTGCCGATCGGTGTGATTGCAGTAGATTCTATCTATACTCCGGTAGAGCGTGTGAATCTGAAAGTTGAGAATACCCGTGTGGGTCAGATTACCGATTACGATAAACTGACTCTGGACGTATACACCAACGGAACCCTGGCTCCGGACGAGGCTGTCAGCTTGGCAGCGAAAGTTCTGAGCGAGCATTTGAGCCTGTTCATTGATTTATCAGAGAATGCCAAATCTGCAGAGATCATGGTAGAGACTGAGAGCGATGAGAAGGAGAAAGTTCTTGAGATGAATATTGACGAACTGGAGTTATCCGTTCGTTCTTATAACTGTCTGAAGAGAGCTGGAATCAATACCGTTGAGGAGCTGTGCAACCGGACATCTGATGACATGATGAAGGTTCGTAACCTTGGTCGTAAGTCCCTGGAGGAAGTCCTTGCAAAACTCAAAGAGCTTGGTCTGGAACTGAACCAGAGCGAGGAATAAGAATTATAAGCTGCCTGCGCCGATAAGTCCAAAGATGCACGGCGCAGGTAGATATCTGTAAGTTGACAGCCAGACCCCTGGACAATAAGTCCGATGATGCGTGTACAGGGGCGCAACGAAAATGGAGGAAATGAAAAATGGCAAAATATAGAAAACTCAGCAGAACTTCTGCACAGAGAAAAGCACTGATCAGAGGACAGGTAACTGCACTTCTGGCAAATGGCAAGATCGTTACTACCGAAGCTAAGGCTAAAGAGATCCGTAAAGTTGCTGAAGGCCTGATCGCTCTTGGTGTAAAAGAGAAAGATAACTTCGAGACCGTTAAAGTTACCGCTAAAGTTGCTCGTAAAGACAAAGACGGTAAGAGAGTAAAAGAAGTAAAAGACGGCAAGAAAGTTACCGTATATGATGAAGTAGAGAAAGAGATCAAAAAAGATCTTCCGTCCAGACTTCATGCAAGAAGAGAAATGATGAAAGTTCTCTACACAGTAAAAACTGTAGAAGAGGGCAAGAAGAAAGCAAAAGAAGTAGACATGGTTGCTAAGATCTTTGATGAGATCGCACCGAAATATGCTACCCGTAACGGTGGATATACCCGTATCGTAAAGATTGGACAGAGAAAAGGTGACGGAGCAATGGAAGTACTTCTTGAGCTGGTATAAGTTCATCCAAGTATTTGAGGTCCCGCAGAAGCAATTCTGCGGGATTTTTGTTTGCGTGCCTTGCGGCGCACGATTCTAGCGTTCTATAACTCTGACGGGAGTATTTTTATATTCTTCTGTCAGAGCAAATCGTTCTCTGAGTCCATCTGTAATATAGACTTCTTCTGTATCAGTAACAAACACAGCTTCAAAATCATCACTTTGCATCCACAGCTTAGCAGATTTTTCAAGACCCATAATAAAAAGTGAAGTAGAAAATCCGTCACAGATCATACCATCATCTCCAATAATGGTAACAGAGAGCAGATGACTGTCTGCTGGTCGACCGGTGGCAGGATCCATAATGTGCCAGTACCGCTTTCCCTCCTGCTCAAAATAACGCTCATAGCCTCCGGAAGTCACCACGGACTGATCACTGACAGATACAACCATCATAGGTTTGGTAGTGACAGGATTCTTGATAGCGACTTGCCAGGGAGAGCCATCTGGTTTATTTCCAATGGTCTGTACATTGCCTCCAAGATTTAGAAATGCGGAAGTAATACCTTCTTTTTTCAGAAGATCAGCCACCTTTTGACCGGCATAACCTTTGGCAACACTACCCAGATCAATCTCCATTCCAGCAGGAAGTACAACATCTCCAGAGGAAGAATTGTATTGAATCCGGGTATAATCTACAAGAGATAAAAGATTAGAGATAGTGTTGTCGTCTGGTATTTGATATCTTCCGGTAGTAAAACCCCAACTTCGCACAATAGGATAGATAGAGATATCAAGTGCACCGTCTGTGCGCTGGCACATATTCAATGCTTTCGTCATTAAATCATTGGCATAACCGGTAACTGTACCATAACCGTTCTGATTGATAAGTGCTATTTCACTGGTACTCTTCGTCACAGAGAGAGTATCTTCCAGTGTATTGATGAGCTTTTCCGCATCATCTAAAAGAGCAGCATCCCCATAGATTGTAAAGTCCATAAAAGTGTCCATGGCATAGAAGGTCTTTTCCTGCATATCAGTAGATTTTGCACATCCCGTAAGGGTTGCGCATATGGAAAGTGACAATAGGATAGCAATGTATTTTTTCATAAAAGCACCTTTCTGATAAAAAAATTCAAGTGAGTTATTTAGAGTGTTATTCTGGTTGACAATTAAATCACAATCTGATATGTTTTGATCGGTTGGTTATAATAAACTAACATATATTGAAAATGAATATCAAATACTTCGAAATATTCAATAAAATATATTTGTTAGATATAACTCACTGTAGGATTATACCACGGTGAATACCGACTTTCAACAATAAAACAGGGAGGTACATATGAAAAAGATTCATAAAAAAGTGATGGCACTGTTGTTGGCTGCGTTGATGATTACATCTGTGATGGATACCCATGTACAGGCGGAATCCTCGACGGAAGCAAATAACATAAGCGTCGTGAATGATGGAACAGGAGATGCAGAAGAAGTCTCTGATGTTGAGAAAAAAGACATGGAAGAGAATAAAGATGAGACGGAGAAGAAAGAAGAATCCGATGTTGAAGAAGCAGATACGGAAGCAGTAAAAGAGGAAGTGGAAGGATCGGCAGATGATGAAGAAAAGAAAGATGTAGATACCCACAAGTCAAAAAATGAGGTTGTGGAACAGGCTGCTAAGAAAGCACCGACAGAGGTGAAATCTTGCACAGTATCAGGATTCATGCCGGAATTATTAAATCTTGAATTTAGTGATACAGACTGGATGAATGCAATTACAGGTGTAACTGTAAATAATAGTGCATATAGAAAAGGAAGTCTTAGTTGGACGTATGATACTGACTTATGGGAAGTTGGAAGTGCAACAGGTGCCTATGGAAGCTATACTGCTTTGAAAATGTGCAATCCGTCTTCCTATCCGGCGACTATAAGGATTTCAGCAACCAATTACGAAGATATTGAAATTAAGGTAGAAAAAGATACATCAAAATATCCTTATGTTTACACTGCAACCATTGAATCCAATGGTTCAGGAGAGAATCCAGATACGCCGTCCGCAGAGTCCTATGCTATCACAGTAGGAGCATCTGAAAATGGTACAGTGACTGCTGACAAAGAGACTGCAAAGGCTGGGGAGACAGTTACACTTAGTGTAGTAGCAGATAAAGGTTATGAGCTGGGTACTCTGACAGTTTCAGGAACAAACAGTGAAGTTGTTGAGACAACTAAGACAACAGATGGTACATATACCTTTACCATGCCAGGTGAGGCAGTGACAGTAACTGCGACATTTAAGGAATATGTTCCGGGACAGATTACCGTTTCCAATGTGACTCTGAGTCACGATTTTTTTGGTAACACATGGTATTTTACTTTTGACATAGATGGATATGCAAAAAATATTACAGCTTTTAAAGTAAACAAGACCGCTTGGACGAAAAATACCTTAGTGCCTTCTCTTGGAGGTCAGTATTATCCTAATACTAATGAAAACAGAATTGAAGTAGCTGCGAAGAGTTATTCTACAGCACCTGGGGCTGAGGTGTTGAAGACCGGTGACAGCATTATCATTTCTGCAACAGGATATTCGGATCTTGCACTGAAGTTTATTATTGATACAAATGGAAATGCGTCTCTGGTCGCAGATGATGGAAAGGGTGACCCCTATGAACTTCATGTAAAAATTGATGGCTCTTTTGAAGCGGCAATTGTTGGACAAAAAGACTACGACGGTGTATCCGGCGCTAGCTCAGGTGGCACCAGCTCTAATAAGAACAGTGCTGTGACAGTTTATGGTGCGTTGGTTGAGAAAGGATCAGAGGTACAGGACAGTGCCTGGAAACCTCTGAATCATCAATCAAATATCAGCTTAAATGGGAAGAAATGCAAAGTAAATATTGTACCGGATACAGAAAGCGGAACACCAGCGGATAAAGTCAGCGGTATGAAAGGTGTTTATCTGACTTTGAGCAGTGATCTGACATTAGATGGAACGCCAGAAGATGCAGGAAAATATCTGATTTCTATTTCGGTTGAAGATGATCAAGGTCGTACAGCTGTCAGCAATGCATTACCATTTGTAATCTATACTGGAGAGGAAACTCTGGCGGATCAGATCAAAATTGAGAATCTGAAGCAATATTCAAATGACCTTTATGCCTGGGATATTATGGAGCCATGGGCAATCAAGAATTTTGGCAGTAATGTGGCAGGGAAAGAAAACAGTGTTCGTGTGCCGAAAGATCTGGAAGTATGGTTTGGTTCCCATCAGAGTGGGACCTATGGATATCTGGGATATGATATCACATGGGATCAGGTAAAAGCGGGAAATATTCCGCAGACTCTGTATATTCCAGATGGCTGCTCACTGACGCTGACCAATATGGAGATCTTAAGCAGTGTGCGGATCGTTGTTGAATCCGGTGGAAAGCTGACTCTTTCGGATTCTGTTGTGCAGGGAATCATTGATGTGCAGGGCGGTGGTACATTCTCCATGAACTATGATGCATTTAATGGAGTGTTTACTAGAGGAGCTTCAGTGTGCGGGCAGGTGCGTCTGGCTGATGGAGCAATTCTTGAAAATGCAGCTATTTATTCGCATACCAATTATCTGGCTAACGGAGAAAAGACCGATCGCTCCAATGATGATCCAGTCGTGCAGACAACAGGAAATGTGACTGTCAAAGGTCAGGTCTATATTAAAGGAGACGAGGCAGGAGGCACTGGAAAAGGTCAGACTGCACTTGGAGTGAAGAATGGAACGATAACATTGGCAGATAATGCAGTTCTGGCTACCTACGGCGGTGGTGGAAAAGTTCTGTTGGACGCAGAAGGTGGAAATGCATTGAAGCTTGAAAATGGAACAGTTACAGGAAATGGTCAGTTGATCGCTATTGGAGGAGATGTATTGTGGGGAAAAGGCGGAACAGCAGTAGCAGGCTCAGGTGCTATCACCACTAAGTCAGCATTATTGCAGGGTGCAACTTCCCGTGAGACAAAGAAAGCAGAACCTGGAAAGGCAGCAGATACAAGTGTATGGGTCAATAGTCCGAACCGTTATGTAAAGGACGGTACCTGCATTGATGGGGCAGCTAATGATCCGTTAGCAGATCTTTATTGGACAGCCGGAGGTGTTGAAGCAACACCGAAAGCAGAGACACTTACGAAATACACAGAGCTGACAAAGATGTCTAATAATGAAAAGCCAGAGATTGATAAGAACCCGGGCAATGGAAGCTCAGCAGGTGTGAGCAGCAGCTCTGGCAGTCATAAGCATAAACACAGCAGTTCCGATAACAGTGCTGCTACAACGAGCGTACAGGCTGCGGTAACCAGCTTTGCAGAAGCAGTGAGCGGTACTGCCACAGCAACAAATACAAAGACGACTACAACCTTAGCAAACTTACAGGCAATTGCGGCAGCTGAGAATGCGAAGAATGCAGAAGCAGCTTCTGGCATAGATGAGGAAACTGAGGATGCAGGGTCTGTAATAGTCAGTGAGAATGCTGCATCCTATGATACAGACAGCGAAACAGAGGTTGTTGTAGAAGATAACGAATCTGATGCTCAGGGACAGAAGAAGAGTGGCATACCTGTAGTTCCGATTGTGGGACTGCTGGCAGTGGCAGGAGGACTGCTGATCTTCTTTGCAGGACGTAAAAAACAGAAATAAAACAAGAAACAGAATATATCACAGAAAGGAAACTGTCGTTTTCATGAGTAAAATCAGAAAGCGGCAGTTTTCATTTTGAGTAAAAGGATGTATAATATAAATAATTTGATGCGATAAACTGGAAAAGCACGAAGAGAAAAGGAGGATCGATGTATGGCAACGATTTGGACTGATAAGAAGAGAAGTTTATTTTTTGGCTTACCTTTGAGTTTCACGAAATACATCTGTACAGATGAAAAATTTATTGTAGAAGCAGGAATGTTGTCTACCAGAGAGGATGAGATCCGTCTGTACCGAATCATGGATCTGACATTGGAAAGATCGTTCATGCAGCGTATCTTTGGTCTTGGGACCATCAAATGTGACACCATGGATAAATCCATGCCAAAGCTTGAGATTAAAAATATAAAGAAATCCAGAGATGTAAAAGAGATGATCTCTGAAGCAGTTGAAAAAGAGCGTGTGAAGAAGAGAGTATCTTCCCGTGAAAATATGATGTCATATGGGATGGATTGCGATTGTGATTCTGATTGCGATTCTGATTGCGATCATGAGGAGGACCTGGATCAGTGATAAATGAGGCAATGTATGGATTGGGAAGCAAAAGCTCTGTGATCAGAGAATTGTTTTCCTATGGTTTGGAACGGAAAAAAGTAGTAGGAGCGGACAAGGTCTATGACTTCAGTCTTGGAAATCCAAGTATTCCTGCACCGCATCAGGTAAAAGATGCCATTGCAAAGCTGTTGGAAGAGCCGGCAGAAGTGTTGCACGGATATTCCCCGGCATCAGGTGATCCAGGAGTAAAAGAGACACTGGCACAGTCAGTAAACCGTCGGTTTGGCACACATTTTACAGGTGCAAATTTTTACATGACCGTTGGAGCAGCAGCTTCCCTGAGCATCTGTATCAATGCGGTGACGGACCCTGGCGATGAATTTATCACCTTTGCTCCATTTTTCCCAGAGTACACTGTATGGGTAGAAAATGCAAAGGCAAAATTGCTGATCAATCCGGCTGATACGGAGAGCTTTCAGATTGATTTTGATGCATTTGAGAATCTGTTGAGTCCAAAGACCAAGGGAATCATTATCAATTCTCCCAATAATCCAAGTGGCGTTGTCTATTCTGCAGAGACGATCCAGAAGCTGGCAGATGTGCTTCGCAGAAAAGAAAAAGAATATGGACATACCATTTATCTGATCGCTGACGAGCCATATCGGGAAATCGTGTATGAGGGAGTGGAAGTGCCCTATGTGCCGAACTATTATGAGAATACCTTTGTCTGCTATTCCTATAGTAAATCTCTGTCTCTGCCGGGAGAGCGTATCGGTTACATTATCGTGCCCGATGAGATGGAAGATTCCAAACGTGTGATGGCAGCAGTCAATGGTGCAGGCCGTGCACTGGGATTTGTGTGTGCACCAGTGCTGTTCCAGCGTGTGGCAGCTATGTGCGCTGATGTGCCAAGTGATATTGCGACCTATGCAAGAAACAGAGATCTTCTCTACAATGGACTGACAGAGCTCGGATATGAGTGTGTACGCCCCCAGGGAGCCTTTTATCTGTTTGTGAAATCACCAGAACCAGATGCCAATGCATTTTCTGAGAGAGCGAAAAAGCATGATGTGCTGGTAGTTCCAAGCGACAGCTTTGGCTGCCCGGGATATGTGAGAATCTCCTACTGCGTGGCAGAGAAGACCATCGTGGATTCCATGCCGGCATTCAAAGCAATTATGGAAGAAGTAAAGGCGGAGCAGAAATAACCAGTAAAGAAGCCACCCATCAATTTTTATTGGGGTGGCTTCCTGTTATTATATTTTCGAATTTCTAAAACTTCACTTGCGTTTCCAAGCAACACGTGATACTATCAATTCTGTAATCAATAAATCATAAAATCTATCTTAAATCAAGAGAAAGATTCCAACGAAAGTAAGCGAAAAAAAGTATTTTTGTTAATGAAAAGTAGTGGATAGTATTCGCTTATAGTGTAGCTACATAAAGAAAGGAGATATAAAAATGAATTGCATTTTGTATATATATTGCATATACTATACATAACATATAAATATATTTTGCATATAATATAGGAGAAAAATTATGGCGGAGCAGGTATTAATTCAATTTCGAGCAGATAAGGAATTAAAACAAGAAGTGGCTGATATCTATGAGCAGTTGGGAATGGATCTTCCTACAGCACTTCGAATGTTTATGGTACGAAGCAGAATTGTGAGAGGTTTACCATTTGAAGCAACACTGCCTGAAAAAAAGGTTAGCGTAGAGGAAGCTGTGCAGGCATTTTCAGAATTGCGTAAACAGGCAAATGATTTACCTGAATTTACGGCAGAAGAAATAGAAGCGGAGATAGCGGCTGCACGTTCAGAAAAAAGGGGAATATAATGAAATATTATGCAGTTATAGATAAAAATGTATTTTGAATACTTCAGAAGAAGTTGGTTGACAAACCCACTTCAATCGTTTACGATAAACATGTCTGAAAACGTCGGTAGTTCCAGCCGATGATTTCCCAAAACATAATTGAATATTGTCAGTACCGATCTTTCTGGCATTCCGTCTAGTGTCGCAAAGTGTGTGTACGACTCAAGAGGATTGCAAAAATGAAGAAAAATAAAATATGGAAACGTGCAGGAGCAGTTATATTAAGTACCGCTCTTCTTTTTGGCACCCTTCCGACGGGTGTAATGGCGGAGGAAACGGTCGGCCAGGATACAAATGAAGAAGAACTGCTGTCTGAGGAAGTAGTATCAGAAGATGAACCAGCAGAAGAAATATTGTCAGAGGAAGTGTTATCAGAGGAAGATGCAGCAGAAATGGATTATGATACGGCAGAAATGGAATCAGAAGACAGTGAATCAACTGGTGAAACTGGCGAGTCAGAATCTGATTCACAATATCATTTTACAGAGGGTGACGTGGCATCGATCCTGACTTGGAAGGAACAGTATTTTTCAGAAGGGTACGAGCAGTTGCTGTCACAGGATGAGTCCTGGTGGGATGGTTTGTATGATTATGAGCGGGACCTGGCGGAATTTCTGGTCAGTATTGCGCCGGATATTTCGGAACAGGTGTATCTGGGGCAGGATCTGGAGCAGTGTCTGGAGATTCTGGATACTGGGGTGAGTGCGGATGAATTTTTCTGTGGAACCGTATTTGAAGGTTTGGAAAAAGAAGATCTGCAGGCACTTCAGCAGGAAGGCGGCAGTCTGGAAGCACTGGCAGAGACATCAGAGGAAGCACTGGCGAAACTGATTGTCAGCTACACCGGATACAATGGAACCGGTCATGGGAAAATCTTCAAGCTGACGCTGGGAGGGCAGCCGGCATTCTGTCTCCAGCCGGGAAAATCTGCCAGGACAGGTTATGTCTATAAGGCAGGCGAAGGGGAGTATGAGATCCGAAACGATGGTCTTGGAAATCTGATCGCACAGGTATCTGTGGGCACAGAAAATTATGTGAGCATACAGATCTCCATCTGGCTGTATCAGAGCAGCACGACATTGTCTATGGAGCAGGTGGTAGCACGGACTGTTGCCATGCTCAATATCAGTTCCCCGGAGGCTGCAGACAAGATGGCTTCCAATGTGTGGAACTATTATCAACAGGCAGGAAACGGATCGCAGACGTATTACATCTATCATTCGGATAACTCGAATGCTCAGATTACTGGGTTGAAGGATCAGCCGGAATTGTTCAAAGGGAAAAATCCGGTGGAAATGCCTTCTGAAAGTGAAGTCGTGCTCAAGATCAATAAGACAGACTGGCAGACAGAAGTAGGTCTTGAGGGCTGTATGGTGGACATTTTTGAAAACGGAGCATGGATTGGCGTAGTCACCACAGATGAAGATGGGGAAGCTTCCTTTACGGTAAAAAAATCCAAGGAGGAGTTTGAAAAAAATACCTATACATACAGCATTCGGGAGCACACAGCACCAAATGGCTATGTGTGGGAGGAGCGCACCGATTCCAGGACAGGAAAGGGCGGCGATACGCTGGAATTTCCCATTACCAATGAGCGGACACTGGGAGCAGTAGAACTGGTCAAATATGATACAGAAGCGGAAGACGGAATCCATCAGGGAGATGCAATACTGGATGGCGCAGTCTATGGTATCTATGCGGCAGAAAATATTGAACACCAGGATGGAGTGACCGGAATCATTTACGGAAAGGATGAACTGGTGGCACAGGCGGTGATTGGAAAGAGTCCGAAACGCAATTCAGCTGGATATATTTTAAATACAGATGGTTCCAGACATATTGAAAATAAATGGGGAACTATTGCCTATGAGGATACACCGGGGAGAACTTTGTTCGGAGATCTGGAGCTAGGGACATATTATATTAAGGAAATACGGCCATCAGAAGGATATATGTTTGATGAAGCGGTATATGATGTGACGATTTCTTACAAGGATCAGATGATAAAGATTGAAAAGAGAGATGAGACTGCCAGCGAGGCTCAAAATGAACTGACAGTGGATGATGAAAGTACTTCTCATACGATCTATTCTGGTGACTATGTGGTGAAGCAGGGAATAGAATTTATCAAGACATCGGATAATACGTACCAGACAGAGCTGGAAGTGATGGAAGGAGCAGGATTTTCTGCTTATCTCATCAGCGATTTGTCAGGTGTTAAAAACGGGAGCATTCAGCCAAAGACGGGCACATGGAGTGAAGCCGATATCATGACATTTTATGATTATGATTTCACCAAAGAGCCGACGGCAATGGTATATAAGCGGACCGGACACGAGGAGTGGACCAATGGTGATAAGCGGTGGCTGGAAAAGGTGGATGGCCTTAATAAATATCGGGTGAAAGAGATGTTCACTGACAAGAACGGGCGGATCATTACTCCGGAGCTCCCCTACGGAACCTATGTGTTTGTGGAGACCACCACGCCGGAACATCATGTGGCGGCCAAACCATTTCTTGCATTTATCACAAAGGATGGAGGCGTGGTATATACGGATGCAACAAAACAGAAAATTGAGAAGATTTATACGGTGGAGGAAGGAATCCGCTATGGCGATCATGCTGGTGCAAAGGCGAGAGAAGGCCGTGAACTTCAGAAACAGCGGATCATCAACAATACGATCACAAAGTCCTTTCTACGTCTGGTGAAGGCTGATGAAGAATTTATAAAACAGCCAGGCGAGTACATTAAAGCAGAGGAAGTGGTGCGTGGAACGGTACTGAAGGAAGGGGCATCCTACCGGCTTCGCTGTCTGACCATGGAACTCAGTGAGGAAAGTCTGATCGCATTAAACTGGAAATACGATAAGGATGGCTGGATGAGCTATTATGATCCGAATGCCAAAGAGATGACCGGCACAGTTGACAAGCCATTCTGCCCGGTGTTTCTCAAAAAAGGCGGACGGATCCTGGACTGCTATATTACTCTTCCACAGGAAGTGCCCATTGGAACCTATGAACTGACTGAACTGACGGCACCATCTGGCTATGTGGTAAATGGGAGCGAGCAGACCGTAACAGATATAAGTGAGGGAAGAGAGAATGGTTATAAGATCATGGATACACCTCAGCGGAAATTGACATTTACCATCAATAATGGATCGGTTTATCCAGATGGACAGATGGGTGAAAATAAATATGCAGTGTGTGACCAGTATGGGAATCTGACGGTAACGGTTCTGCAGAAGAATCAAGAGCAGAAGGGAATCTTACGGCTGTACAAGCATGGAGAACAGCTTGCAGGAACAAGGTCGGTGGAAGAGGACAATGGAATGACCGGACTTGAATTTGTTTATCAGGATGCACCGGTGGAAGGTGCCAGCTTCCAGATCATTGCTGCAGAAAATATCTATACGCAGGAGGTGACGCAGGATCTGTTCCTGTTGTATCAGGCGGATATGAAGGAATATCTGATCCACAAAAAGGGTGACGTGGTAACGACGATCAATACAGACCGGTATGGATGGGCTTATGCGACCAACCTTTATATAGGAAAGTATAAGATCATGGAGACCATTGCCGGAGATGGATTTGTGCTCAATCAGGAAGTGAAGGAATTCGAGATTACACCGCAGGAGCAGACGATAAATTTTGATATTCAGAGTGTGCAGTACAAAAATGAGCGCCAGCGGCTGCAGATCGAGGTACAGAAGAAGGATAAAGAAAATGAAATGCCGCTTTACGGAGCAGTCTTTGGGCTGTATGTGACAGAGGATATTTACACTAATATTGTGTATGATCCAGTAAGTGGGAAATGGATCATTCGGGATGTCCCTGTAGTTACAGTGTCAGCAGGAACATTTATAAAAGCCTGTGTGACTGGAACAGATGGAAAAGGAATCTTTGCAGGAGAACTGCCGTTGGGGAAATATGAGATCAAGGAATTGACACCGCCGACAGGATATTTGCCTACGGAAGAAACTGTATTGGTGGATGCTTCTTATGACGGACCATGTGGCGGACAGTTTGTACGGATACAGAGGCATGTGGGAAGCTTTCATAATGAAAGATCAGACAAGCCCACACCAGTACCGGAGACACCGAAGCCAGGCGGATCCAGGCGAACCCACAGAGAAGAAGAGATTCCAGTCGTACCACAGCCCGCACTAGTAGAGAGCCCGACCACGGGCGACAGTGCACCGCTGTTCTTACTAGGCTTTGCTGGAATCCTGGCATTGCTGGGCCTTGGAATGATTGGAAGTGTAGAACGTAGACGGAGAAGAACAAAGTAAGAGCTTAGAACTGGAAAGGGGCAGTGGGTGAGAATAAGCTGCGCTGTATGACTTGGAGCGAACAGGGAAGTTCCGCTGTACTGGCTGACGCGTACACAGCATGTGTACGTGCTCAGACAGTATTGTGGGGCTTTTCTGTCCGATACATGTCGAGACTATGAAGAAAAGTCTGTAAATAATAATCTTCTATGATAATGATTGAGCTGGAAGCACTAAATTGGAGCTTC
>ENA-USUG01005336-USUG01005336.1-human-gut-metagenome-genome-assembly--contig:-NODE-5336-length-14784-cov-5.083634_pt1 | contig 14784 bp, 10 predicted proteins | sample MGYA00250059_ERZ773394 | MGnify/ENA primary metagenome ERZ773394 (study PRJEB29103, sample SAMN06111957) | human gut metagenome | biome: human gut; feature: ankylosing spondylitis patient; material... | reverse complement strand
AATAAGGTCATTTAGAATGAAAATTTCTAAATGGCCTTTTTTTGTTGCAAAAATATGGCAGACAACAAGTACAGATCAGCAAATAAGGAAAGGAGGATCACAAAAAAACACAAGGAAACTCAGAATGCAAGGAGGGCGTTATGAAACGAAAAAAGATGGAAAAGGAGGTTGTGCACCTTCTTGAATGGATTATCGAATATCCAGGAGTATGGCAGATTGTATGTAATCCAGATGGAAAGGAAACTTCGCCGGAATCTTTTAAGATGGCATATGATATGCTGGTCAAAAAATCTCTGTTTTATCTGATACCGGTATTGTTTGCAACACATCCGGGAGAAGAATCACTGGAGATGGCAAAAAATTTATGTACGGCTGACTCTGCTGCCCGCGAGATCCGAAAAAATGGTATGGGAGCATTAGTCAAATGTATGCGGGAACATCTGGAATGAAACTGGAAAACTTTATAAAGTTATGGAGGACAATTATGAACAAATCAATCATGATGGGACGAGTAGTAAATGAGCCTGATTTACGCTACACACAGACAGAGAATGGAGAACTTGCCATCGCAAACTTTCGCTTGGCGGTAAACCGGAAATTTGTACGAAGAGGAGATCCGGAAGCAGATTTCTTCAGCTGTACGGCTTTTGGCCGAAAAGCAGAGTTCGCGGAAAAATATCTGTTTAAGGGTATCAAGATTCTGGTAGAAGGTCGTATGCAGAATGACAACTACAAGAATCGGGCTGGTGAAAATGTCTACGGCATGCGGCTTATGATAGAAGAGATTTCTTTTGCAGAAAGTAAGAAAGCTTTAGAATCTGGAAATGACGAGCTGGAAGAACCGGAAAGAGAAACGAGGGCATCTTCTAATCGAAACCGTTCTGACCGTGCAGAAAACCAGCGTTCAGCTTCCAGAAGCACCAGAAGTGAAAGAGCAGCAGAAATGGATGACCGTGACTATGACAGGGAACGTGAAGGTGGAAGATACAGAAGCAATACCAGGACAGATGCATCGGATGACAGACGGAGATCAAATTCTGGCGGGACAAGGTCCAGAGGAACATCGGCAAGAAGCCGGGAGCGTAGTCAGGATATTGATGACCGGTACATGGAAACAGATGATGAAAAACTGGATTTTGACTGAGCAAATCATAGGAGAAAATGCTTATGATGGAGAAAATGAACAAATGGTTGTCTGCACATAAAAAGCTGTGCGTGATAACTGGAATTTTTAGTTTATTAGTATCACCATTTTTATGGCCGGTATTTCTGGCAGTGATCATACAGTCCCTTTCATTAGTCATTCCGGTTGCAGCAGGATTGTTTTTCTATGAAAAATTTATTATGAAAAAGGACAAGGAGGAAACGAATGAGAATGATGATGACAACAAACAGCAAAAGAACCATGCAGATGCCCGTAAAGTACATGCAGATGCTGAAAAGACCGAGGATTTACCGAAAAATCATGAGAAGGAATCGGAAACGGTAAATTTCGATAATCAGGAGAAGCAGGCAAGATGCAGGGCACAGGCTGCCATATGGTACGAAAATGAAGGCTTTGAGCGGATCCAGGCGATTCGGAAAACTCTGGAATCTGAAAATCAAAACCGTTTTTCAGTAAACAGGGAAGGAATCTGCAGTATTTCCATTGGAAAAAGGAAATATCGAAGGATTGGAATTTTAAAAGGTTATCCTTTTGGACAGACAGAGGTGATCCGGGAAAAACTAAAGAAGGATGGTTTCATCACCAGTATGGGATGCAATAATTATCTCTGGATTTCATGGTAGAGAGGAGCTGGAACATGAGCATTTGCTGTAAAGCCATCCGGCAGATCTATTATAATGCAGGAAGTGGATATACGGTAGCTTCCTACATGACCAATGAAGATTTACCGGAGGAAGTAAAAAAACAAAAGAATGGAAATTATGGAATATTTCAGGCATTTGGAACCGAACTTCCGACAAACGAAGGCCTGGATGTGGAACTGACGGGAGACTGGAAACCCACAAAATATGGAATGCAGTATAGTGTGAGCAATTTTTCAGTAACCATGCCAACCACAAAATAAGGTATTCGGACTTATTTGTCGTCATCCCTGATCAAAGGGATCGGACCGGCAATGGCAGCCCGCATCGTGGAAACGTTTGGGGAAGACACACTGAATGTTTTTAATGACAGCCCGGAGAAACTCCTTCAGGTAAAAGGAATTACGCAGAAACGCTTAGATGATATTCTGGAAGGATATCAAAAAAGCAGTTCCATCCGGGAACTGATGATGTATTTGTCCCCTTTTGGGGTGACTCCTGCAAAAGCTTCAAAAATACAGGAGAAATTTGGCCCTGCTGCAGTTATGATCGTGAAGGAGGAGCCTTTCCGGCTCTGTGAGGTTCATGGATTTGGATTTCTGACTGTTGACCAGATTGCAGTAAAGGCAAAACATTTCCGTGCAGATGATCCCCTTCGCATTAAGGCTGCTATTCTGCATATTATGTCAGAAGCAGAAGGCGAAGGACATTTGTATTTAAAAAGAGAGGACATTATAGAACGTGTCGAAAAACTTTTAAATCACAACAAAGATGTTTCACCGGTCTCTGAACGGGCAATCCGGGATACAGGCAATGATATGATCCATACAGATGGAAGCCTGGTCTGCCACGATGGAGGGTTTTATACACGCAAAAGCTTCCAGGCCGAACTGGGAGCTGCTGCCGCATTAGTCAGACTCCATATGCAGACGGGAATGGCTGTAAATGTTGACCGTATTTTAAGAAAGATCCAGAAAGAACAGGATATTATTTTGAATGCGAAACAGCAGGTGGCAGTAAAAAATGTCTTTGAAAACCCGGTATCCATCATTACAGGAGGACCCGGCAGAGGAAAGACTACGGTGATCCGTTTCATCATTGCTGTACAGGAAGCATTGGATAAAAATGCGGTGATCCTTTTATGTGCACCTACAGGCATCGCCAGAAGGCGAATGCGGGAATGTACAGAGTATCCAGCACTGACGATCCATAAATCCATAGGGCTTACCGGAGAAGCTGGAGAGGAAGAATGGAAGAACGAGCAGCCAATTCCAGATGACCTGATCATAGCAGATGAGTTCAGCATGGTCGATATGTATCTGGCGGATAAACTGTTTTCCAGTATTAAATCCGGTGCCAGACTGGTTCTGGTGGGGGATAAAGATCAGATCGAATCCGTAGGGCCTGGAAAAGTATTTCAGGAGATCATTGATTCCGGCGTATTTCCGGTAACTGTCTTAGATGAATGTTTTCGACAGGAAGGGAATTCCACCATCAGCCAGAATGCCATTAAGATCAATAAGAATCAGCTGGATCTGGTGTTTGATGATACCTTTCAGTTTATTCCGGCTTCCACACCGGAGGAGGCTTCGCAAAAGATACAGAAGATCTATCGGAAAGAAGTACTGCAGAGAAACGGTTCTCTGGAAGAAGTGCAGGTGATGTCACCGCTTCGAAAAGATACGGAAGCAGGTACGGATGCATTGAATCTGGTATTGCGTGACATTGCGAATCCAAAGCGTTTCGGTTATCCGGAAATCACAAATGGCAGGAATACTTACCGGGAAGGTGACCGGGTCATGCAGACAAAAAACAACGATGAAGTAGCAAATGGCGACATTGGAGAAGTCATAGGGATTTTTCGGAAAGATCAAAAAATGGTCATGCGTGTAGATTTTGGGGATGGCCGGGTCATGGAATATCAGGAGGAAGACTATTGGCCGCTGACACTGGCATATGCGATTACGGTACATAAGGCTCAGGGCAGTGAATATCCGATGGCAATCCTTCCAATGCTTCCATGTTTCCGGTGGATGCTTCGCAGAAACATTTTCTATACAGCAGTAACAAGAGCCAGAGAAAGGTTTATAATTGTGGGAAGCAAACGTGCAATCGCACAGGCTATCCGGACGGATTACATCAGCCGGCGAAACACCATGTTTGGGTACCGTATCCGAAAAATATATGAAGCAATCCTGGAACAGGAAAAGAGCGCATAAAGAATGAATGACAGGCAGACGTTGGAAAAATCCAATGCTCTGCCTGTTTCTTTCCTTCGTATGCAGAAAATCACATAATGAAAGAGGAGGGAACAAAATGCCAGATCTTTGTTTTTATGCACCATGGATTATGAAAGAACCCATTCCGGACCCATTTCGGATGATGTTGGAAAAAGCAGGGAAAAAACGGATCAGCTATGATGAAGCGGATTGTTCCATGCGAAATATCAGGAAGCAGGGAAAAGTATCGCGCCTTCATGGGCCTACGTTACATGCTCTTCTGACACTGATTCAGATTCGGAAAGAAAAAGACTCTGGTGCTGCCGGTATACAAAGGGGCAGGGATGCCATAAATTATTTCTGCATGGAATATCCTGGAAATCAGGGAAAGTATGTAATGACTTATAATTCGAAAAACGGACGTTTCAGTGGGATTTTAAAGACAGAAGAAAAAAACGAGAAGCTTCCGGGAATCCGGGAGGGCAAAAACACAGGCGAGCAGTACCTGGCCCTTTTGGCTTATGCCAATCTGGTCCCGGATAATCCTTTATTTAACGAAGAGTTCCAAAAAAATTTCTACATGCTGGAAGAACAGGAAAAAAAGGAATGGGAAGACATGGAAGCTGCACTGAGGGCGGCATTTATCTGTTGCGATGCCATGTACTGCGAAGTAATAGCAAATCCGCAGCAGGCAATCCCGCTGGAAAAGAGCCAGTTCCGTGCAGAGGAACTGGAGGATGTGCTTCCGGAATATAAAATTGCGGCCGGGGTATATGCACCAAACGATGAAATCTATGGAAAGTTTCATGTGCTTTTGCCTGTAAATGAGAAGACAAAAAGAACACTTTTTGAATTAAAACAGATCTACTCTGGCAGATGGGATGTAAATGAAAGGACAAAAGAAAGGATCCCTTCGCTTCCAGAAGACTATCTGGTAAGTAAGGAAGCTGAAGAAATCCTGCAGATGGTGGATAAGACACCGGCAAGGCTGTTTATGATGACAGGCGATGCCGGTACTGGAAAGACAACGGATGCCAGAATGATCGCCCAGATCTTAGGGCTTCCATATTATGTGTTCACCTGTGGACCTGGAACGGATGAACTGGAACTTTTAGCGACCACCGTGCCAAATATGGGCGGAACAGCACATCTGGAAATGGAATTGCCAAGTCTGGAAGACATTGAAATGGATCCGGCTTCAGCTCTTGCAACGGTAAATGGCATTTATGAGGAGGGGATCAGCCGGGAAAAAGCTTTTCGGGAGATCCTGAAAGCAGTTTATGAAAAAGGCTATGAAAAGTCGAAAAATGAAAAAGACTTTCTATTAAAAGAGTCAGAAATCGTAAAGGCATGCAGGGAACCATCTGTGCTTGAAATTCAGGAGCCGGCCATGATTGAAAAACCTGGGACACTTACGAGATTAAACTCCCTGTTTGACGATGGAGCTGTAACCGATCTGGTAAATGGAGAACAGATACGGAGAAATCCGGATACGATTGTGATCATGACCACCAATCTGGATTATGTTGGCTGTCAGAACTTCAACCAGTCAGTTCTTTCCCGAATGAATCTGATTCAGCCAAAGGAAGCCCTGACAGAAGAGGAAATGGTAAAAAGGGCAATGAAAAGAACAGGGTTTAAAAACAAAGAACTTCTGTCCTTTATGGCTGCCACGGTCTGCAAGATCCATGAATATTTGATCGAACAGGACATTACAGATGGCGTATGCGGATACCGGGAATTGGAAAACTGGGTGTTAAGTTACATGGTTTCCAATGATCTCAGGAGGTCAGCTTGGACAGCACTGCTCAGTAAAGCATCCATGGACAGGGAAGAACAGGGAACTATGGAACGCGTCTTTCTTCTTCCTCATTGTGATGTGGATTAAAAACGGATGGAGGAAACGAATGAAAAAGGCTTTATACCGGAAACAGATATGTGCAGAGAAAGAAAAACTGACACCGGAAAAAGTATTTCATACGCCGCAGTATCGTGATCTTTTGACCTCGATTGGGCATGAAATCACGGGTGGAAAGTTGACTACATTACGGTTATACGATGATAAAAATTCAGGGATTGCAGGATGGAATCAGGGAGAAACTGTTGCCGTAAATCTTGGAAACCAGATTACGTCAAGTTTTCTGACACTGGAATTAAAAAGTGACAGCCTGATCGGGATTCTGGGACATGAATGCGGACATTACAGGTATACGGATTCTGCACTTAGAAAAAGGTATGCCGAGCATATGTTAAATGGCAGCTGGTATCCAAAGGAGCCAGTACCGGAAAATGCACAGGAAAAAGAGGCATTGGATGCGATGAATGTCTACTTTGAAAGAAAAGATAAAGCAATCCTTTCTATCTTTCTGCAGACAGCATCCTATCTCAGCAATCTTTTGAATGATATGTACATAGAAGAGAAGATGTGCGCCCTTTTTCCGGGAAGCATCCGCAGGGGAATCCTTATGAATCGTGACCGAAATGTGGAATGGCTTCCAACACTTAGGGAAATGCTGGAAACGGAGAAAGACAGGTTATCTATTCTTATGAACCTGTGTGCACAGTATGCCCTGTCTTCAAGGGTGAATGCCTGGGATGGTGCGGATTACGAGCTTATTGATACACTAAAACTGCTTATGCCGGTCATTGATGAAGCGGGAAAGGCAGCAGATGACATGGAGAGATATCTTGCCGCCAACCATATCCTTCTGATGATCTGGAAATATTTTGCGGAAATCATAGATGAAATAGAGAAGAACAGTACAGAAAATGAAGAGCAAAAGCCAGAACAGGAAGAGCGTGAAGGGCAAAAGGAAAACCCGAATGAATCCGAAGAAGAACCGGAGGAAGAAAAGCAGGATAACACAGGGTCACAGACTGAGCAAAATGAAGATAAGATCAGAAAAGAGGATACGGAACAGGAGTCGGAAACAGAAGACAAAACAGAAAGAAACGGAAAGGATCAGGAAACGGAAGGCCATGAAAACGGGCGCACTGCAGAGCTTCAGAAATTTCTACAGCAACTGTGTGAAAATCTTCCGAAATGTGTCAGGGAGTCTGGTGGCTTCGAAGACAAACAGAATGAATGTGGCATCCCTGCCTCAGAAACGGAAGCATCCAGTGATAATGCCTTACAAAAGATCCTTTATGAAATGGCGAAAGAGACGCTTGATGAGAAGATACAGAAAGAAATTTTCGAACATCTTCAAAAGGAATTGATGGAGATACCGTTTGAAGAAGGCCATGACCTGGTACAGAAAAAACTTTGCCGTAAGACCGAGATATCAGATTTTTTAAAATTACAGACAGAAAAGTATGAGGGGCAGCTTAAACAGGTAAAAAAGAGACTTCGCCTGAAACTGCTTCCTATATTGAAAAATCAGAAAGAACGCACGGAACATAAGCTTTTTCTTGGACGTCGGGTAGATCTTCGAAACATAGCTGAACCGTCTGGGGCAGTATTTAAGAAACAACAGCCAGGAAAAAATCTGGATATCTGTGTGGCTGTGTTGGTCGATAATTCTTTTTCCATGTGTGGGGAACGGATGGAGCATGCCATTCTTGCAGCACTTTGCCTGTATGATTTTTGTATGGAATCAGAAATACCGGTTTTGGTGTGCGGACATCATACAGATGGATACCGGCATGAGAACCTGAAAGACGAAACAGTGTATCTGCATTGCTGCGCAGATTTTGAAACGGATGAAAAGGATCGGTTCCGGATCGCTGGTATGCAGCCTTATGGAAGCAACCGGGATGGAACTGCATTGTGGTATGCTGGCAGCCGTCTTTTGGAACGACCGGAAAAGCAGAAACTGCTGTTTGTGATCAGTGATGGTGCACCTAATGCAAACCAGTATGGAGGCACAGGGGCAAAAAGGAACCTTCAGAAGATTCGGAAAAAGCTGCTGCAGCAGGGAGTATTCTTTCAGGCAGCTGCGATCGGAAGCGACAAGGAAGCAATTCAGGAAATTTATGAGGAGTCTTTTCTGGATATTACGGATCTTGAACAGCTTCCGGCTCTTCTGACAAAGAAACTGCTGCGTTTTATCAGGAGGTAAGGATGAACAGGAAAAACAGGAAAGAAAAAGAACAGAATGCGGATGTATCAAAACAGATCTGTGTTCATAAGACACAGAACACGTTACTGGAATTTAATAGCTTTTTGCGGATGGCAGAACCAAAGGATTTCTGGCATCTTCACGAAGACTTTGCCAGCGATTATTCCAGGATTCGGGCGGTCATGGTTGACTACAGCAAAGAAGACAGCATCAGCGTTTATGCAAATCTGAGTCCGGAAATCATAAAATACGTGTATTCCCGTATATGGAATAATGTGCAGGAATTTAAATTCTTCCAGCAAAAGATCTTTTGCGAGGATAAAAATTCCAACGCTGTGATCCAGGCGTTTGAACAGGATTGCATGACACGCCGCAGACAGGCTGGAAATTTCCGGAATTTGTACAGAATGATAGAAAAACTCATTGTGGGAACTGAGGAGGAAAAAGATAATGCTGCGTAAAAAAATAAAGAAGAATACATTGAAATGGAAAAAAATCTATGCGGAACAACTTCTTGATATGATGGACGAGGAAGAAAATGCTTTACAGAAGATTTATCTGACAGGGTATGTACTTGAACTGAAAAAGAACCGGTATTTTGCCGGATGGTACAAAGACCGAATCGTTTGCCGTTCCCTGGAGTATGCACGTTATTTTCCAAGTGCCGAGGCAGCGGAAGAGTATGTACATAAGTATCTGGGATTTGCAGGCATGACCTGTTATATCTGCCACGTAAACTGGACGCTGGCTTCCTGCGGGAGTGAAAATATGGAAGATAACGAAGAGAACTTGTTAGAGGAAAATGGTAAGATCCTTTCGTTTGCAAATTATGCAGATGTAAAGCAATACCAGAAACAGCGAGGCATGGAACATTCTACAATGGCGATCACTTATGCAAGCCGGAAAAAGAAGATTATCCTGGCAGCATAAGAACAATTTTGGGGGACTGGCGAACAGTCCCCTTTTTATATGGGAAAACAGGAGGAAATTGGATGGAATGGAAGATTTATGAAGAATGGCTTGATATTACCCTATACCGGCAGATGACGAACCTGATTTATAAGCTGTCATCTAATGAGGAAAAATATAAAATTTATATGCAATTAAAAGAAAATGACATGTTTCTGGAAAAGCCGAAAGTAGACATGGAAACCGCTTATGGACTGCACTATCCGGGAGAAGTCCTGGAGCGCATTGGAGAACATCTGACCTTGACAAAGCAGACATACCGTGCCCTCGGACTTGCCCTGGCAAGGATGATGCCTTTACAGGAGACCTGTATGTTCAATGGGGCACAAAAGGATCTGTTCTGGAAAAAGATGAAACAGATTCTTGGAGAGAAAGACCTGTTTTTGATCAGTATCAATTATATCTGTGAGGAAAAGGAAAAGAATCGGTGGAAACAGGCCATGCATGCGTATCCATTTGAGCGAGCAGAAGAAATGCTGTTTGCCATGTCCATCCTCCCAGATGATGAAACACTGTGGGAAGGCATAAAACAGAAACTTGCTGACAGCTTTTCAAAGAACCGGAAGATATCCGTATTTACTGAATGGAATCTTTTCGTGTGGATGGTAGGCAAAGTAATGACCAAGCTTAAAGGGTATCGTAAAAAGGATCTGGATATCCTGAAACTGCTGGCAAAGTTAGCAGTCACAAATGCTAAAAATGCGGATGCCGTTTTGGAAAAACGTATGCGTATGTTTGGATATTCCGACAAAGAGACCGCTTTTTTAAATTTTGTACTGATGTATTTTGTAGAGAGACCCGATCGGATAAGCCTTTCAGGGTTGACAGCAGAAAAAATTGGTCTGAATGTATTAGAGGCATTTTTGCCCGGAAAAGAGACATATCCAGAAGAAGCATATGTACTTTGTTCACGGATTTTAAGAACATATGGGAAACTTTCTGTCCGTATCGACGGTAAAGAACGGCTGGAAAAATGCATGAATGAAACGTTCAGGGTGGAAAATGTAAAAACGTTTCTTACGTTGTTTCCATTTAGAAGTAATGAACCGGAAGAGTGGCACTACATTGATCTGACAGAAGAAAAATGGGATCCTCTGGTAAAAGAACTCTCTTCGGAAGAATTTGAAGCGTGTGTTACAGATACTCTGAAAGGCAAAACATACAGTACGAAAAGTTTGTTGAAGTATCTGGAACGTTATGAAAACCTTACAGGAAAAAGATACCAGGATGTTTTCTGGAAAAAGAGTGAGCCGGAACTACATGTGGTTTTCAACCGGCTGATCCTGCATGGGATTTTGGATGGAAAAAAGTATCTGGAAGAGTTTGTAAAGGATTATAAAAATGAAGATCCAGATTTGGAAAAGAAATGGGAATTTATGGCAGGATATTTAAAAAGTGAAATAAAGGGTCTTTGTAATGAGCATTCCTATCCTATGCTGAAATTTCTGATCAATGAGATTGGAATGGATGGATGTGAATTCTTAAGCCCCTGGAGGATTTTAAAGGAAACTTTCTCCTTGGGATACTATGCTATCCAACATAGAGAGTGCGAATTTTTTTCGCCAGTTCTGGGAAAAGAGGAACACTGGGAACTGTTTTCAATGGTAGAAAAGAAGTTCTTTTATGAATATCCGGATATTTATCCAGAATACCTGACGGCCTTACTTTTAAAGGAAAGTACAGCACTTTGGATGGAACAGTCAGAAGCATATGAGCTTTCCAAATTGCTTCTCCCATTTATAAGCGATTCTTATCGAAGGGAAACCCTGTATCAGAAATATATGACAGAAGAGGATCGGAAAAGATATCAGGAACGGAAAGAATGGCTGAAGGAACAGAAAAAACGGATGGAACGCTGGAAAACTGAAAAAAACATCAAACAGCAGTTTAACCAGATGTTACGGGAAAACAGGAAAACGGATAAGGAGCTTCAGTCTATTTATGAGTTTTACAAGAACGGGCGGTATTCATATGGCTATAAGAAACTCTACTGTAAGATCGTTTCCTCGTATTTAAAAGATGATTTCGCAGGAACAGCGAAAAAGCCTATGGCAAAAAAGGAAGCTCTGTATCTTCTTAAACTAGCAGAAAATATGTACCAGGACGAATGCATGGAGTTAACGGAGATTAACGGATTAATAGAAAGGGCAGAGGTAGCATGATGATTGAAAGAATATTAAAGCACATGAATATTTACAAGGAAATGAAAAATGCAGCAATTCCCTTGAAACTGATAGGAAAGAAAGGGGAAGATTTCTGTATGAATGCAGCCAGATTGGTAAATCAGCAAGAACTTTCCGGTCTGATGGAGGGGTTAAATGAGGAGACGATTTCTTCTCTGATGGACGATCCGGAAATGCTCACCTACTTGGGAAAAATGAACAAAAAGGATTTTTCTATTTTAGAACCAGACCGCATCAGAATGATAGTAGAATGTGCAGGAAATGAAAAGCTGTCCGAATTTCCCTATGAAAAAATTGAAAAAGTATTGGCAGATAAGGAAATCCCGGACCGGATTGTATATGTTTATCTGAAATATTATGCTTTTCTGGAACCGAAAGAAGAGTTAAAGAAACAGCTTGTAGCAAGTCTTGAGACCTGCATTGGTGAGTTTGATGTTGCCCGGGCGGGGATAAAGATACGCATGCTTTTGATAAATCCGGCTTTTTCAACGGAGCTTCTTTATGAGCTGCTCAAGGATGAGGAATCATTGGCATTACTTTTGAAGCAGGATCTGATGGAACTTGTAAATTATTTATCCGAGTTTTGTAAAGAAACGGAAAGCTTAAATAAGAAACAGCTGGAAGAACTAAGCCGGCATCCAAAAGAAATTCGGAATGGACTGGAAGTGATTCTCACTCAGATTCCAAAAGAATGGCAGGCCTCTTTTCTTCACTTGTGGCTTTGGAACGAATCATTATATGCAGACATTCCAAAGCTGATAAGATTTTTGACAGGTCCGGATGCAGATTTTGAAAAGATTTCAAATGGAAAGGCAGCCTATGTGAACACTCTGTATGGAAATCCGCTTCCAGATATGGATCTTTATGAGCTGACTTTGGAAAAGACAGAGCTTATCCTGTATGCCATTACGAAACGGAAGAAACATTTCCTGGAACTTTTGCGAAAGAATGGAGACTGGCTTATAAACCTTGACAGGAATTCGTTGATTCTGGATGAAGAGGTTTATAAAAGATGCCTGAATCTAAATACTTTAAACGAGCAAAATTTAAGGGATTGTGAATATATGGTAGTTCCCTGGAGAAAGAGTGAAGAATCACTGTTTTTGAAGCCTCGTGTATTTGAAGAATTGAAAATCCTGTACAATGTAAAAGCAGTCTATATAGACCTGTATGATCGTTTAGCATACTCCAAAAGTGATGATCGTCTTCGGGTGATCCGTGAGTTGATAAAAAGAGACTGCCTGACAGATGCATTAGAGGAAAATCAGATTGAGCGATTGGCAGAAGCTTTGTCAAAAAAGTCGCTTTCCAGATGGATGCAGGAGGATTTTAAAAACATTCTGGATCTTCGGCATGAAACAGCCATATGGATTCTGATATTTTTAATGGATTTTACTGAACTTTTAAAAGAGCTTACAAGGGATAATCAGGTTTACTTCCTTTTACATAACCAGAATCTTTTAAATGGCTGTTCCGGATTACCTGCATTGATGGACAAACTGCTGGCCCAGGATCCTTCCTGGAAGAATTTAAAGACAGAATTGAATATTTCGGATGCTTTTGTCGCGGAAAATAAATCCAATATCCAGAAATTCATTTATGAAGGTGGCGCTGAGATCATGACTTCCTTTCTGAACAGGCAGCCGAAAAAGAAGGAAGAAATCCGAAGAATCGTAAATGCTGAGTTATTAGGAAAATTCATGGAGCTGAAATACCATGGAGGAGATCTGGGACGGGAAATTGCTTTTCCAATAAAAAGAGATACAGAAGAAATCTGGAAAGAAAAGCTGCTGCGCGTGGATTGTGGATGGGAAATCTGGGAAGAGGACAGCCTGCTTCCGGTCATGCAGATAGGAGAAGTACCGCTGCGCAGCTGTATTTCCTATCGGAATGGTCCAAATTGTGATTGTCTGTTATCCTGTTTTGATGCAAATAAAAAAATTATATTTATCAAACACAATGGTAAAATTGTATTTCGTGCAATCCTCCGTCTGACAAAGGGATCTTTTGTAGCTGCGGATGAAAGGAAGACGATTGAGTTTGTTGATGTGACTGTCAAAAGCGAACCACATGAAAATAAAGCAGAAGAACTGGTCTTGTTTTTGGAACGTTATTATCAAAGTGGACTTAGCGAACAGGAAATACGAAAAGCAGTAAATTTAACAGTTATGCTGGTAAGAGAAAAAGCAGAAAAACTTGGAGCAAGGCTTGTACTTAGCAGCAGTTATAAGAATGTTCTGGAAAATAAAAACTATGTTTTGACAAACTTTTATATGTACATTTCTGCATCAAAAAATGGAAGCCAGTATCTGGATAGCCTTGGAGGGGCAGCTGGTGTCAGTGCTTCCGGAAGCTATACTTGTAATACATTTTTGTTAGAAGCAGAAGAGAGGAGAGAAGAGAGCTTATGAATATACGAAGAGCAGGAAGAAAAGTAGTAAAAAATCAACATAAAAAGTATGGCATATATCGGATTGGTTTTGTAAATATTTATGGTGAAGAAGATGAAACAGAATTGGACGCCATGAACATCAATGATCTGGAAAGATTATGGCTGTCTCTTTGTCCGGAATTTGAGTGCAAGGGAAACAGTGTATGCTATGTGGAACGGGTAGGTTAAAAAACACCCGATGCAACTCGGGGAAAAAGTGTCTTGTAAAGGTCATTCATTGATGCTAAGATAAAATAAACAAAAGCTTTTTCGAAAATTTCTTCATAACATAAAAAGAATAAAGTGGGAGGTGACAGCGAACGTGGCAGATGAAAAAATTGTGCCAGAGAACGGATTGGAAGTACGTTACGAAAGATATAAAGGTATTATTAAGAATTTTACACTCATGAGTGACATATTTATGAGAAATGTTTTCAAACAGAGAGAATGCCTGGAATATGTTCTGCAGGTCATTATGGAAAAACAGGATCTGCGAGTAATTGATCAGATCATCCAGAAGGATTATAAGAATCTGCAGGGACGATCCGCAATCATGGACTGTGTTGCCAGAGATTCCGAAGGCAAACAGTTTGATGTGGAGATCCAGCAGGATAATGAAGGTGCATCACCTAAGAGGGCACGTTACCATAGTGGTTTGATGGACATGAACACTTTAAATCCGGGTCAGGATTTTGATGAATTACCGGAAAGCTATGTGATCTTTATTACCAGGGATGACATCCTTGGGTATGGCTTTCCTATTTACCATATTGACAGGCATATCAAAGAAGCCGATGATAGCTTTCAGGACGAAGCACATATTATATATGTGAATTCCAGAAAACAGGAAGACACAGAACTTGGGAGACTTATGCATGATCTGCATTGTAAGAATGCTGATGAAATGCACAGTCCGGTTCTTGCAAAACGGGTACATGAATTAAAAGACACGCAGAAAGGGGTTGAGCTTATGTGCCATGAAATGGAGAAAATCTACAGCGAGGGAATGGAAAGTGGGGAATTAAAGGCCAAAAAAGAAACAGCTCTTTCTCTTGCAGAAATGGGTCTGTCTGTTGAAAAAATTGCAAAAGCTGTAAATCATAATGTGAATGAAG
>ENA-USUG01005323-USUG01005323.1-human-gut-metagenome-genome-assembly--contig:-NODE-5323-length-14812-cov-25.142178_pt1 | contig 14812 bp, 12 predicted proteins | sample MGYA00250059_ERZ773394 | MGnify/ENA primary metagenome ERZ773394 (study PRJEB29103, sample SAMN06111957) | human gut metagenome | biome: human gut; feature: ankylosing spondylitis patient; material... | reverse complement strand
TACTCCAGTATACCACTTAAAAGCAAGAAAAGAGTTCACATAAGAGTTCATAAAAGAACCAGTAGGGTTCATAAAAGCAAAACTGAAATACACTCCAAAACCGCAATAATGCCAAATTCTGCTTGCAGAGGATTGGCAAAGTCTCACGAGCGATAAATCGCTTGGGGTATTGAGTTACCCTAACTCAATAAGGTTTGTATAATGGGCAAGCCCTGTGAGCAATTAAGTATACAAATTTCGTTTTTGTCGAGAAAAGCATACCGATGGCTGGCGAAAAATAAAAGGCTTAAATAACGCCTTTTTCTCACCAATCAGCTTGCTGAGAGATTTGGCACTCTCAAACGACCTATTGGTTGCTTGGGGTATTAGGCTCTTACCCTGATAATATATTTATTATACTTATTATCAAATTATTATATTGATTTATCAGAGGGTTAAGTAACAAAATAATCACAAATAACGATATGGAACAGAGGGAAAATAAAATTATAGGCAGAGGATAAAAATTCTTTCAAGAACGATAAATAGCAGTTTAACCGAATAAAAAACGATGCGTTAGGAATTAAAAGCACCATATAAAGACATAAATATCAAATAAAAGCATTAATTTTGTAGTGAATTTGGCGTATGCCATTTTCAGACATAGTTAATAAAAGAGGCGTTATGTCTTCTTCTTGTGTGATTAAAGCTTAGGAACCTGAATATCACGAGTGCAAGAGTTGGCGTAATGGTCTCCACGCATACGGCGTGGGGCTGTTATTACCACATCTTCACTCATAGGTATTCCTAAGCACCTAATCACAGAGACGTGGCATACAGTTCCACGCTTCTGCATGATAAAAGTATAAAGGTCTTCCGGGGACTGGGCGGACATATTGACAGATTATGCAAAAGTCCGGCTTCTCTGTCCAGATATTGATTTTCCTGTTGTTGTGCACGGGTATGGCACATGCGCAGGAGTACCGCACGGAAATCCGTATCGATTTCCGAGTGAACAGCACGACCATCGATTCCTCATACTCGGGCAATGCCGCCCGTCTGCGGGAAATCATAACGACCCTGCGGAACATCCAGCAGGACAGCACAATAAACATCGTCGAAGTATCCTTCTGCGGGGCGGCCTCCCCAGAGGGCAGCTACCAGATCAACCGGAAGCTGGCACGGGGACGACTGTCATCACTGGAAAGACTTATCCGTCAGCAAGTCGATATACCCGACAGCATTATCACTCGAAACGACGGCTACATTCCTTGGAACTTCCTGAAATCGCAGATTAAAAATTCAGAACTGCAAAGCAGGGAGAAAGCAATCGCCATCATCGAGGAAGAAGCTCGACTGGTGGACTATCATCACGCGGGGACGCACATAGACAACCGTATCGTTAAGCTGAAACAACTGGACGGCGGCAAGGTCTGGCAGCAGATGAACAGGCTCTTTTTCGGGCAGATGCGGAACGCCTACGCAGTGATCGTCACTTACAAGAAAGCGATTCCGCCCGTTCCGGAACCGGTAACCATTCCCGATACGGCACTCCTCGTACCGGAGCCGGTCGTTGAGACCGTGGAAATCGTACCCGATACCGTAGCGGTTACGGAACCCGTCATTCCCGAAGCGAAGGAATGGATGCGCCGTCTGCACCTGAAAACCAACACCCTTGGCTGGGGGCTGGCCATAGTCAATGTCGCCGTCGAGGTGGACTTGGCGAAACACTGGTCTCTCACACTTCCCGTTTACTACTCGGCATGGGACTATTTCAAATCCACCGTCAAGTTCCGCACATTTGCCATACAGCCGGAGTTCCGTTACTGGTTCTCGGAGCGTAACGACGGCTTCTTCGCCGGGGCGCATTTCGGACTGGCATACTACAACCTCGCCACGAACGGTGATTACCGCTACCAAGACCATAACCGCAGAAGCCCCGCCCCCGGTGGCGGTGTGAATGTCGGCTACCGTCTGCCCATCAGCAAGAACAACCGCTGGTGGTTGGAGTTTTCGCTCGGTGCCGGCGCATATCCGTTACATTACGACAAGTTCCACAACACCCCGCATACCAAGGATGGGCTGCTGGTGGAGAGTGTGAAGAAGACCTACTGGGGTATTGACCAAGCGGCGGTGTCGTTCTCGTATTCGTTTGACCTAAAAAGGAAAGGAGGCAAACAATGAGAATGAGAAGATTTCTATACCTTATTGTATATATGCTGCTGGTGTTGCTCACCGCCTGCGACGTACACGAATGGCCGGACACGCCGGAAAATGTGACGTTCCACCTGAAATTGCGTTATGAAAGGGAGATGACCGTATGGGAACACCTGTACGACGGCACGGAGGTAACTGAGCAGGGATTAGGAGAAACATATGACAATGGCCGTGAATACGGTAAAATACGCTATATCATACGTGCCTATCCCGTGGCGGAGGAACAAGGCTATGTACGGGAATATGCAAGGGAGTTCGTACTAACGAAAGATATTACGGAGGGGTACGATCATGAAACGACGCTCCACCTTGCACCGGGTAATTACAACATCATGGTCTGGTCGGACTTGTTGGAACGCAATGACAAAAATCCATACCACAATGCCGATGACTTCGCCGAAATCACGCTTCAGGGCGACCACGAAGGTAACGATGATTATCGTGACGGATTCCGTGGAACTGGTAATATCTCCTTGGTTGCAGATGTCGCAGAATATGTTCCATGCACACTTGAAATCACGATGCAACGTCCGCTTGCAAAATTCGAGGTCATCACGGATGATCTCACGGAATTTGTCGAGAAAGAGGTTTACCGGATGGCAACAAAAAACGACGGAACTAAATCCGCATCGGAGTATGATCCAGCAACGAGGGTTAATATTGAAGACTATAGGGTCACATTCTATTATGTCGGTTTCATGCCCGACACTTACAGTATGTTTACAGACAAACCGGTGGATTCATCCACTGGGGTGATGTTTCAATCAACTTTGAAAGGATTGAACGACAAGGAAGCAGCCTTGGGCTTCGATTACGTGTTCGTGAACGGCAAGGAGTCGGCAGTAACCGTACGAATAGGAATTTACGATGACAAGGGCACACAACTCTCCCTTACCGAACCGGTAGAGGTTCCGTTAAGGAGAAACCACCACACCATCCTGCGGGGTAAGTTCCTGATGTCGGAAGCTTCGGGTGGCGTGAACATCAATCCTGACTTCGACGGGGATCATAATCTTATTTTCCCTTGACGGTGCAGTCGGTGTAATAAACGAAATCAACCCTTTTATTATAAATAAAAAAACTTGAAGATGGAAAAGAACAGAAATTTGCTATTAGGCATGTTTGCGGCAGTCGGTATGCTGCTGGCAACATCGTGTTCGCAAGATGAACTGGAAACAGTTCAGTCAGGGAATGAGGCACAGGTGACATTCTCGCTCGGCCTTGAAAACAACATCGGCACGCGTACCCGTGCCATCAGCGATGGTTCGCAAACCCATAAACTGGTGTATGCCGTGTATGACAACTCCAACAAGTTAATCGAAACAATCACGACTGCCGATACGAAAAATGACAAAAACCAGTTTGTGAAAGAGTCTGCATTTGCCGGGGGACTTACCGACAACGTAAGCATCACGCTGGCAAAAGGTCAAACTTATACTGTTGTATTTTGGGCGCAGAACGCTTCGTGCAACGCATATACAACAGATGATTTGGCTGCCGTTGAAGTGGATTATAGCGGTACCAACAACGATGAAACTCGCGATGCATTCTTCGGTGCTAAGACTTTCACCGTATCCGGAAGCGAAAATATTGATGTTACTCTTAAACGTCCTTTCGCACAGATCAATGTCGGCGTGACCAAGGCAGATTGGGATGCCGCTGTCGCTTCGGGTATTGCAATCAACCAGTCGAAAGTGATTATCAAGAATGCCGCAAAAAAAATCAATCTTCTTGACGGAACCGTAAGTGACGAAATGGAAGTGACTTATAATCTCGCGACGATTCCTGCTGCATTCGATACTCCCGAGGATTTGAAAGTTGATGTAAATGGAGACAAAACCATTGAGGATAATGAAACCTACAAATGGCTTTCCATGAGTTATATTCTGGTAAATGACGACAGCGGGGACGGTGCCCAGAAAACTACGCTGGAAGGTTTGGAGTTCACATTCAAGCCTGAAACCGGAAATGAAATAATCTTGAAAGACGGTTTGACGAGCGTGCCCGTACAGCGTAACTGGAGGACAAATATCCTCGGTAAGTTCCTCACCGGAGACATTACCGTTAATATTTCTATCGACCCGATTTATGACGGTGACCATAACCATGTTGTCGTTTCTTCTGCTCAAGAACTCACGGAGGCCCTTGCCGATCCGGATATAACCAATATCATTCTTGAAGGTGATTTGACAGGAACAAATGTTAATATAACCTCCGCCAAGGAAATAGACCTAAATAACAATACGCTAAAAGTAAACTATATCAATACAAGGGCTCCGCTCGTAATTAAAGGTGGCGACGTAGAAGCAGCTTCTGGTTTTGCCGTGCGTGGCTACGCCAACGCCAACATCACACTTGAAGATGTGAATGTGACGGTATCCAGAGATGTGAATGTAAATGCAATAGAGCTTGGTTTTATAAATGGAAGCAACCAAGATTGCGGAGATGCCCAACTGACATTGATAAACTCGACAATCAATTCCGAAGGTACCGGAATCCTGATACATGGGGCACAGAATAAAGTGAAGATCGAGAACTCTACAATCAACCACAAATGGTTTGGAATCACTCAAAATGGAATTGTGCCCGGTTCGGAAATAGAATTAAAAAATGTAAACATCTCAGGAACCTACAGTGGTATCTACCTTTCCAATAATGCCAGCGGTGCAAAAAATGTATTGAATGTTGATGGAGGGAGCATCTGCAGTAACGAAGAGTCGGCCATCGAGGTTAAAAAAACAGATATTACGGTGAAAAATGTAACTTTGTCGTCTAATGCTACATCGCAGAGTTATTCCGTTAATGGTGGAGGCTCAAGCGGTATAGGTTATGGTATCGTACTTGCCGGATATGCAAATGGTGTAGCATATGAAGGAGATACGTCTTTCGATAATATAACATATAACCTTACCGCACAAGGAGATGATGTTGCCAAGATCATCAAATACAACGGCTCGGTAGGGGAAAAAGTAGAATAGAAGTATGAAAACAAATTATTTCTGTATGTTCGCAATGGCAGGCGTACTGCTTGCGACATCGTGTTCGAATGACGAGCTGGAAACGGCTCAATTAGGAAACGAAGCGCAGGTAACGTTCTCGCTCGGTCTTGAAGGCCGTATCGCTACCCGTGCCATCAGTGATGGTAAAAGTGCCGATAAATTGGTGTATGCTGTATTCGATGAAGATGGCAACCGTATTACCGGTATAGAACAGGTTACAAAAGAAGATGTTGATTTCCCCACGACGGAAACGCTGACTTTGGCCAAGGGGCAGACTTACAAGGTTGCTTTCTGGGCACAGAGTAGCAAATGTTCGGCTTATACGGTCAATAGCAACATGAATGTAGAGGTAAGCTATGAGAACGCTACGAACAATGACGAGGACCGCGACGCTTTCTTCAAGACCGTAACTGTCGAGGTAACCGGTTCCACTTCAATCGATGTAGAACTGAAACGTCCTTTCGCACAGATCAACGTCGGTGTAGAGACGGACGATTGGACTGCCGCCGTCGCTTCAGGCGTTACAATTCAACAATCTTCCGTGGTAATCAAAAATGCTGCAACGTCGATAAACCTACTTACCGGTGCAGTTAGCGGCTCCACCGAGGTAACATACAGCCTTGCAGCAATCCCGACGGAGGAACTGAAAGTCGATACGGACAAAGACGGAAATATTAGTGCCAGTGAGACCTACCATTGGCTTTCCATGAGCTATATTCTGGTAAATGACGGCAACGGGGACGGTGCTCAGAAAACGACACTGGAAGGGCTGGAGTTCACATTCAAGCCCAAAACCGGTAACGATATTACCTTGAAAAACGGTCTGACAAGCGTGCCCGTACAACGTAACTGGAGAACGAATATCCTCGGCAAGCTCTTGACGGGCGACATTTCCTTCAATATTTCCATAGACCCGGCTTATGACGGCGACTACATCTATCCCGATGGAAGTGCGCAGGAACTGATAATGGCGGCTGCAAACGGAGGTGTGGTTACCTTGCAGGAGGATGTAGATCTGGAAGAACCCCTAACCATTATGAATGGGAAAACCGTTACCGTAGATTTGAACGGGCATACAATCAACAATACAACGGATATTTGGAATGAAACTAATGCCTGGTCGCTTTTTTCTGTTCAAGGAGGTACACTTCTTATAACAGGTAATGGTAAAGTACAAGCAAAAGAGAATGATTGCTATGCCGTTGATGTACAAGATGGCGGTAAAGTAATTATCGAAGATGGTACTTTCGTTGGTAACATCCATGCGGTTTATGTTTATGAGGGGAGCGCTGAAATCAAGGGCGGCACATTCAGCGTTCAACAGACATATCCTGAAGACCCTCAAAAACCCTATGAATTCGTCATCAACTGCTATGATTCCAATTATAAAAACGGAACAGCTACAGTCGAAATCACGGGTGGAACATTCGAAAACTTTAACCCTGCCGATTGTGCTGCCGAAGGTGCCCACACGAATTTCCTGGCAGAGGGATATTCTTCCGTGAAAGTCAGCGACAATCCGGTAAGCTATCAGGTAGTGAAGAATGTCGAGAGTTCAACCGAGGCGGAAACTGCCATCGGTCAAAACAACAGTATCGTAGTCGTAAGCCAAAATATGACAGCCGATTCATGGAGTGTAGGAAAAAACTCGACATTAGTTGTTAGTACCGGTGTGACTTTGAGTGGAGATAACAGCGTGCCGCAATCTATTATGATCGGCAATGGCAAGTCGCTTACAATCGAAGGAGAGGGCACGATCGAAGGTCCGGCTTATGGTACCGATGCCAACAGTGCGGCTATCTGGATGGCAAGAGGTACGGGTAAACTTACCATCGATGGAAATGTTACAATAAAAAACAAAGGCGGTAATACTTCTAAGGTTGATGCTCCGATTTACATTTATGGAGGAGGGTGCACCGTGACCATCAACAATGGATATTTTTATGCCTATAACAATGCCAGCGGTGCTCCTAATCCGTGCGTTTACTTGAATGGCAGCAGATATCAGAGTGGCGCCTATCTCAACATATATGGAGGTGTTTTCGATTCCGAGACGGAGACCGATAATTTCCTTATAAATGTAGTGGACGGGGCGAATTCGGCCAATTATAATACGGTGAAAATCTACGGAGGCACATTCGTCGGCTTCGACCCTGCGAACGGTGATTCTGGTGCAGGAATATCGACTTTCGTAGCAGATGGCTATGAGTCAGTGCAAACGACCTATAACGGTAAAACCGCATGGGAAGTTAAGAAAAAAGGTGAATAGTTTTATTCCCGCAATTTTGTAAATGGGCTGCTCTTCTATCATTAGAGGGCAGCCCATTGCTTTATAATAAATAGATAATTAGATTGTTACATATTTATCACATCATGACATTGTCGCTATAAATAGGTTATTCCGGCAGAAAGTAGCCAAAGACAGAATAGGAATGTCCATACGAACAGCCGTACATGACGGGAGTAGTATGCCCGCCGCAGACAGTATAAGGGTACGTCTTTGAACACGAATGCCGGTATATCTTTAAACCGCTTTGGACGGGCCGGGAATACCGGTTTCTTTGCCGTTGCTGTATGAACACCCAGCATTTCGATAACAACATCCAGTTTGGCATCTAACAGGCGTATATGGGTGTCGTAGCTGTCGCGTGTCTTATTCAGGAAGTCGGTGAGTTTAACGGTACGCCCGAATGCATCGCACACTAACTTGTATTTCTCCAGTACCTCGGCGAAGTCGGCAGCCATGCGTGCGTAGCACTCCTGCGGTGTGAGCTTGCCTTGTGCCTTGGCTTCCTCTTCCTCACGTTCAAAACCGCGTTGCCGCTCTTCCAACAACTCTTTCACGGCGTTTCTCACCGCTGTTGCGATACGCCTTTCCAACACTTCCGTATCGACGGGCTTCGTGTCGGAATGCCCGCACAGGTTTCTGTTCAGGGCTTCCATTGCCTCGATGTTCGCGGCCAGCAAATCCTGCAACTCGTCGAGCTGTGTTACCGGCTCGTCTTTCAAGGGGGTAGGTCTTTTGCTTGTCATCGTTATCTTTTTCGTTTATATGGGTTCTTCTTGTTCTTTTCCTTATCCTCGTCGTTCCAGTTCCGGTCGTTGTCGCCGCCACCTCCGCCGCCGGTCTGCACGACATGGGGCTGCATGACGAGTTCCGCAACCGCTTCGCCTATGCCGCCTCCGGAGGAAGCCCCGCCGTCCGTTGTCGTTTCCGTGTAGGTCACGCCATCCGAAATTTCGATCGTCTCCGATGGAGTATCGGAGGGTTGCCGGCCAAAAGAGAAACCGGATTGTTCCGTTCGCACGTCCGGGGCGGTCAGGTCTTTGGCGTTTCCGGCGACATCCTGTACTATGCCCAGACTTTGGCAGAGCTTGGCGTATGTCATGGAACGGTCGATCTGATAACCGCCAAAAGAGATGTTACAGCAGGTGAACACCACGCCTTTGGGCTTGCCCTCCGCATTGAGGGTGATGTTCATGCCGATGTCCCGTGCGGCAAGGGCGGCTTTCAACGCCTCCATGCTGCGGCAGGTCTGCAATACCTCGGTAACGGCATCATAGATGCGGTATTTGACTGCGGCTTTGCCTTTCAGACGGTCGCGGTTCACCTTCTTCTTGCCCTTGCTGAAAGTAAGACCGTATTCCCGCGTGAGGGCTTGGGTAATGCGTGCCGACTTGCGGAAACCTTGGTCGCCCGTGATGGCGTTGCCGTCGTTATCCACCCGGTTGTAGGCGATATGCACATGGGGATGCGGCTTGTCGTGATGGCGGGACATGATGAACTGCGTGTTCACGATGCCCATGCGCCGCAGGTATTCCTTGGCGATGTCGGCCATCAGCGTGTCCGACAGCTTGGGCGCGTCCTCCGGCGCGAAGCTCAAGGAGATATGCCCGACGAAGTTCTTCAGTGACGGGCGGCTTTTGGCCTGCAGGCTGAAGCTCGCCACGATGGACTTGTTCGATGTCAGGTCCACACCCTCGGAAGCAATGATGTTCGCATTCTTGTTCTTGATGTCGTTGGCGTAATCCACCAGCCCGGCGAAACCTTGTCCGCTGCTTATCTTTGCCATCATGGGTTATAACTGTTCGTTGAGTTTTACAATCAGGTCGCTTATCTCCCCGGACAGCCGCCTGTTCTCGTCGGCAATGTACTGTGGCCCGTGTATGTGTCCGAGGTGCGCCAGCTGGTTCAGGTTGTTCGCCATGCCTGCCAGTGCGCGTAGCCACTTTACCGTCTCCCGCGACAGGGGTTCTTTGACATAGCCGTTCACCGCCAGTTCGTAAACGATTTCGGAAAGCGGCCTCGCCGTCCGCTTGCTGCGGCGTACCAGTTTGGCGTAATTCGCCCGGTCGAAATAGACTTTCACGGGACAGTCGCGCTTCTCGCCGTCGGGCAGTTTCGGGCGTCCGCCTTGTTTCCGTTCCGGGGTGTTCATGTTGGGATGTGTCTGGGTCATCGTGCCGCCTCCTTCCCGCTGCCGTGTCCGGCAGCTCCCCGTTCCGTCAGGCGGTTTTGTGGGACACAAAACCTATACTTGCTCCCCAGACACACCCCGACCTTCCTGTACGTCCGGCAGAAACGGGGCGCTCCGACGGGGACGAATGCCACTATGCGGGCAGGCGGTCTGCCAGTGCTTTCCGGTATTACAGCCATTACTTACCCCCTTTCCCACGTCCCACGATATACGCCTGCGCCTGCTGGTCGAGTTCGGTCTGTGAGGCGATGCGGATGTTCTTCTGCCACGCCTCCAGTTCCGCCTTGTCGAAGAAGCAGAGTTTGCCGTTCGGTTTATAATACGGGATGACGCGGCGCATCATCAGCTTGTGCAGGTAGCTTACCTTGAGACCGAGGAACTTTGCCGCTTCGGCTGTCGGAATCAGTTGTTTCTTTTCTTCCATGTTACTGTTTTTTAGTGAATACTCGTGATATGAAAACCGTCTCCCGATGCGGAAGACGTTGCAAAGTAAGGCATGGAAAACGGCACGGGAAAGGGTTCCGGGGCTGTGTAAAACAGAGGGAAAATAAGGTAGCAAACAGAACGGGACGGTGCTGTAATACAGTAGAAGGCAGCCGAAAACCGCAAAGGGAAGCAAAGGAGACGGAAAAACAGTGGTAACAGGTCGCCGGACGAAAGGCGGTCAGTCGCAATCATATCCTCCGGCAAGAATATGGATGCGCCATTTTACGGAACAAACCGCCGCCAAATTCCCTATTATTTTTGCGCCAAATTACCAAGCAAAACAAAGCCAAACAACCAAGTGGAAAAACGCCAAATGCCAAAGCAAAATAATGCCAAACGACAAAGTAATCTGTAAAAACCTTGGAGGATAAACGGTTTGTGATTATCTTTGCGCATGATTATTGACGTGATAAATTGGAACAGATGGATGATAAAACTTACAGGGCGAGGATAGCCGACAAGCTGCTTGCGGAGAAACTGGACGCCATGGGCGCGGTGCTTATCGAGGGAGCAAAGTGGTGCGGCAAGACCACGACGGCGGAACAGGCGGCAAAAAGCGTGCTTTATCTGGCGGACACGGACACGTTCCGTCAGAATATGGAGATGATAGACCTGCATCCGAGGGTGTTGCTTTCGGGGGAAGCCCCCATGCTTATCGACGAATGGCAGGAAGCCCCGAAACTGTGGGATGCCGTCCGCTTCGAGGTGGACCACAGGGGCAAGGAGGGGCAGTTCATCCTGACCGGCTCGGCAGCTCCCGGCAAGGAAAAGCTCGAAGAGATCCACCATACCGGGACGGGGCGGTTCTCGTGGCTGAAGATGCGCCCGATGAGCCTGTTCGAGTCCGGGGAGTCCGAAGGCACGGTCAGCCTTGCCGAACTGTTCGGCGGGAATACGGATTTTGCCCTGAAAGCCCCCGACCATAAATTGGGGGACATCGCCTTTATGATGTGTCGCGGCGGCTGGCCCGGTTCTCTCCGGAAAAAGTCTGCGGCAGCGGCGCAGTTGGTGGCGACGGAATACTATCAGGCCGTGGCGCATACGGACATATCCAAAGTGGACGGGGTCGTGAAGAACCCTGAACGTGTGAAACGTCTTATGCGCTCCTATGCCCGACATCAGGGTTCGCAGGCTTCGCTTGCCACTATCTCCGGGGACATTTCGACAAACGAGGTGGAGAGGTTGTCGGAAAATACAATATCGGAGTATCTTGTGGCGTTGAAGAAAATATTCGTGGTGGAAGATGCCTTGGCATGGAATCCCAATCTGCGCTCGAAAACGGCCATCCGCAGCAGCGACACCCGTTATTTCGTCGACCCCTCGATAGCCGTGGCGGCATTGGAGATGGGGCCCGACGACCTGCTTGGCGACTTGAACACCATGGGGCTGCTCTTCGAGACGCTGGCCGTACGCGACCTGCGCTGCTATGCCGACGCCCTGTCCGGAACGATGTACCACTACCGGGATAAAAGCGGTCTGGAGTGCGACGCGGTGATGCACCTGCGGGGCGGACGCTACGGGCTGATAGAGGTGAAATTAGGCGGCAGCACGGGCATAGAAGAGGGAGCCGCCACGCTGAAGGCTTTGGCAGCCCGGATTGACACCGACAAGATGAAAAGCCCCTCGTTCCTTATGGTTCTTACCGCTGTCGGGCAGTTCGCCTACACACGTAAGGACGGGGTTCTGGTCGTGCCTGTCGGCTGCCTGAAACCGTAACGGTCTAACCCCGCACGCTTTTCAGCCAGCGGCGGTAAGCGTCCGTGCCACAAATCTCCCCGTCGGCTTCGGCGGTCTTCCTGAACAGGTCTATGATGATGTCCTCCTTCTCCATCTTGGAGCCACGGCGGTCTTTGGCGGCCAGAAGCTGCCGCAGATTGGGCAGTCCCCAGTACTCGCCAAAGGTCTTCCACTGGTAGGATATGTTGCAGATTGCCGCGACGCTGTTTGCTATAAAGGCCATCTGCGTGGCGTTGCAGCCCTTGCAGGGGTGGTACTCCGCGTCCAGAAAGCCTTCCCGCCGCAATGCGTCTAACAGGACGAGGGTTTTCCCGCCTTTCAGCGCATCGGGAAACTCCTGCGGCAAGGCGGGCGGCTGCGCCGTTGCATCCGGTCCCTCGGCCGCTGTCTGGTGTATTGTTGTGGGTGGCACATTTTGCCGTTTGCGCCGTGATAGAAATTCCTCCGTCTTTCCCCGATACTCCATGTAGACGGCCATCGGTATGGCGAACACTACAAGCGTGACCACGGCAAAAAGAATGACGGTAATGGCATTTGCCTCCATCCCGGCAACGACAGTATGGGCTATGAGAGTGGACGCGAGCAGCCACACCGCACCCGGCAACAGAATGTTTGTCTTGAAATCTTCGGGCAGCCTTTTCATTTCCGGTTATGTTTTAGAGAACTCGGCATCGATCAGTCCGATGGCGTCGTCCTTCTTCTTGTTGATGATCTTTGCGTATATCTGTGTGGTTTTCACGTCCGTGTGGCCGAGCAGCTTGCAGACGGTATAAAGGTCTGCGCCGAGCGTCAGCATCATCGTGGCGAACGTGTGGCGGCTCACGTGGTAGGTCACGTGCTTGGTGATACCCGCCCCCTTTATCCAAGGCTTAATAAGGGCGTTGCAGGTGTCCTCGCATGGCAGCGTGGGGAAAACCGCCTCTTCCTCGTCCGCCCCGTCCCGTTCCGGCATCCACTTCCTCGCCTGCATGGAGAGGGGCAGGTAAAGCGGCTGGCGTGTCTTCTGCATGACGATACCGATATGCCACTGCTCGCCCGTGCAGTCCACGTTCTTCCATTTCAATGCCAGCACGTCGCTGATACGCAGCCCGCAGTAGCAGGAGAAGAGGAACGCACTCTTGACATCCTCCCGCCGGCAGGGGGTGTCGATGAGCGTCTTCACCTCGTCGATGGTCAGGAACTCCCGCTTGCTCTCCGGCATCTTGATTTTCTCGTCCGTGTTCAGTTTGTTTATGGGGTTCTCGCCGATAATATCCTCCCGCACCGCCGCGTTCAACGCTCCCCGAAGGCAGCCGAAATAGGAGACGCAGGTAAACTGCGACAGCCTCTTTCCGTTCGCACTGACATAGGTATTGCGCATATAGTCTATGAGAGCGAGGCAAAAATCGCGGTCGATGTCCCGCATGGCGGCTTTCCCGTTGAACGAGCGCAGGACATTCACCGTGTTGCCGATGAGCTTGCCGCTGCCGCGGACGCCTTTCTTCTCCTGACTATCCTTGTAGGTCTGCATCCAGTCGAGCAGCAGCATCTTGGAACGCTGGGAGGTGTTTTTCAGTCCTGCCACGCCGTTGGTCAGTTCGATGATACGCTGCGACTTGATGGTGTTCACGGCGGCCAGCGTCGCCTTGTTCTGCGCCTTGGCTGCAGTACTTGTCTCGGGGATAAGATAGAGCTTGAGGAACTCGTACCGGCGTTTGCCGTCCCTGTAAATGTCGAGATAGACGGACTGGCTGCCGTCGCTGAGTGCCTTGTAACGGACGCGCACGGGTTCCTTGACCTTGGGTTGTCTGGGTATCTTTATCGTTCTTGCCATAATCGGGTGCGTATATAAAAGGTTGTCAATCGAATGCCTTGTCGGCGAGGTTTACCGCCTCGTCTTTCCGCCGGTTGATGATTTCGGCGTAAACCTGCGTGTTCTTTATCTGCGAGTGCCCCAGCAACTTGGAGACGGTATAAAGGTCTGCCCCCAGCGTGAGTAGCATCGTGGCGAAGGTGTGGCGGCTCGTGTGGTAGGTTATCGCTTTGGTTATCCCCGCCTTTTCTACCCATGCTTTCAGATGTTCGTTGATATGGGTGTCGTTGGGCAGGCTGCCGAACACAAGCCCGTCCGCTTCCCGTTTCTGCCCTTTTCCGCATTTCGGCAGCCATCGGCGGGCTTGTACGCCCAGCGGGATATGCACGGGCTTCTCGCTCTTGTTCATCACCACCGACAGCAGCCACCTGTGCCCGTCCTTGGTGATGTCGCCCCATTTGAGTTTCCGCACGTCGCCCAGCCGCAGACCGCAGTTGCAGGCGAAAAGATAAGCACGTTTGATGTCCTCCCGTTTGCAGGGTGTCACTATCAGAGCCTTCACCTCGTCGATAGTCAGATACTCCCTTTTCCCTTTATTCGCCTTTGCACGCTCGTAGTGCGAAAGGCGGTTCATGGGATTGGACGGGATGACACCCTCGCGGACTGCGGCATTGAGTGCCGTTATCAAGGTACATTGGCGGTTGAACACGGTTTTTGATTTGAGGGGCTGGCCGCTTGCCGTCCTGTAACCCGTTTTCAGGTATTCCATGAACGACAGGCAGAAATCCTTGCCTACCGCCTTGAGTGCCACGTCGCCGTGTCCCATGTCGGCTATGATGTCCCGGAGCCGGTCTATCGCGTAAAGGTCTTTCACACCCCGGCTCCGCTGTATCTCCTTGAACCGCACGAACCACTCCGACAGGGTAAGGTCGTTTTGCGGTGCTTTTTCCGACACGAGCCGCTTGCTGACGGGCGGCTGTTTCTTCAACTCGCGCAGCCGGGCTTTGAGGGCGGCTTCGGCTTGGCGCATGGCGGCAACATTCTGACGTGCGGCCTTGTCGTCCGTCTCCGGCACAAGGTAGAGTTTCAGATACTCGTAACTGCGGCATCCATCGTGGTAACAA
>ENA-USUG01005318-USUG01005318.1-human-gut-metagenome-genome-assembly--contig:-NODE-5318-length-14826-cov-4.158384_pt1 | contig 14826 bp, 10 predicted proteins | sample MGYA00250059_ERZ773394 | MGnify/ENA primary metagenome ERZ773394 (study PRJEB29103, sample SAMN06111957) | human gut metagenome | biome: human gut; feature: ankylosing spondylitis patient; material... | reverse complement strand
GCATAGAGACGGGTCAGCATCTTGTTGTGCTCATCGCCTCTCCAGTAAGCACCTGCAAGACTCATGATCTTGAATGCCTTACCTACACCCTTGGTGCTCATAAGATGCGGTCCTGCACAGAGATCGGTAAATTCGCCCTGGCTGTAGAAGCTGATCTCTGCATCCTCCGGCAGATCTTCAATCAGTTCTACTTTGTACGGCTCGCCTTTTTCTTTCATGAACTCAATGGCTTCTGCACGCGGTTTGGTGAAGCGTTCGATCTTCAGATCCTCTTTGATGATCTTCTTCATTTCCGCTTCAATCTTCGGAAAATCATCACTGGTCAGTGGAGTCTCAAACTCCATATCATAATAAAATCCCTCTGCAATTGACGGTCCGATTGCCAGTTTGGTATTCGGATACAGTCTCTTTACCGCCTGTGCCATGACGTGGCTTGCAGTATGTCTCAGTGCAGCCAGTCCTGCTTCATCTTTGGCTGTCAGAATATTCAGCGTACAGTCTTTATCTACAACAGTACGAAGATCAACTACTTCACCGTCAACCTCTCCGACACAGGCAACACGTGCCAGTCCCTCGCTGATATCATGAGCAATCTCAATAACACTCATACTCTGTGCGTATTCTTTTACGCTTCCGTCTTTCAACGTGATTTTCATTTGAATTCCTCCTGTTTTTCTGCATAAAAATATCCCTGGACAGTTATGAAACTATCCAGGGACGATAAATCAGTTACCGCGGTTCCACCCTCGTTGTGCCTTTGCACCTCTTCATTTGGACGATAACGGTGTCAGCCGGGCTTTATTAAAGCCGCTCCAGGGTGGTCTTCAGAAGATCTGGCATAAGATACTTTCACCCGACATATCTCTCTCTGCATGCCCTGCTCTACTTACTCTTCCTGTCAACGCATTTCATTATTTTCTACATTATAGCATGATTGAATAGGTTGTCAACCATTAAAATTTCACAACTACCACACCATCGATCATACGAATAGAACCATCTGACGGGTATGCAGGCATTTCCTGAACTTCCGGAAGTTCTTCATAATCAGATGCACTGGCCAGCTCCGGATCGAAGTTACACCACATCTTCATGGTAATCTTCCATGCATAATTGTTCAACAGATTGGAATAGCCATAAGGTACCAGATCAATCTCTTTGAACTGCGGAATGTTTGCTGTCGTGTAATCATACTTTCCATATTCATTGACATAAGCTACCGGCGTATTCGGTGTAAAACCTTCTGTGCTTTTAATCTGGGACGCCAGCACTGTAAAATAGCTGATCGTCTGCATCTGCAGATACTCCGCTTTCAGATAACAGATATTGTCAAACCGGCAAAGCATGATATTCAGAAGTATTACCAAAACAATACATACATTTACCAGACTGTGCTTCAGATTGATCTTTGTCACTGCTTCTGCCATCTCAGCCGGGAATCCGGAGTCCAGAATCCAAACAAGATAGACAAAAATAGATACAGAACCATATGCCATAATGGAATCTACCTGTGCGGGATCACACATAAAGTAGATAAAGTTTACTGCCAACGGGATACATGCCATAAACGCACACATCTGCAGACAAAGCATCCAGCTCTTCTTAAAGCAATGATACAGAAGGCATATGGAAGCAGCAGCAATTACCAATAGCAGCAGCTTGTACACCACATCCGAAGAAAACGGATACATATTCGCAGATGTACCATCCGTCGGGATCAAAAATTCCTTATATGCTACCAGCACTCTGTGCAGATATCCTCTGACAGACGTAACTCCCATCGTATTGATACCCTGATAATCCGACAGCTTGACGCCGGTAATAGCAAGTGCAATCTGATTTCCAATAAAATACACTGCCATAAATCCAATACAGGAACCTACACTTTTAACTGCCAACAGGAAGAATTCTTTCCATTCTGCATTCTGTTTTTCTGACGTCTTCTTAATCGCATAAAACAGAATGACACTGACATAGATCGGGATATACGCCTGATAAATTCCAACACTGCAGCCAGTCAGAAAAAGTCCTGCTGCTACTTCATACCATTTTCTGCTTCTGCAGGCAAGGCACACACCAAATACGCCCACCATCGTGCCAAACAGAAAATACGGAGCTACAAACATGTAACCCAGGGTACTGGTAATGGCCGGATACGCTACCATCACACCGCTCAGTCCGATGATCAGCCATTTATTTTCAATCTCAAACAAATCCACCAACAGCATGGTGATTCCTGCAATGAATGCAATAGTAAAGATCCCGTAAAACAGCGGAACACTATAATACCCGCTTCCAAACAGGAATGTGACAAAGTCACCAATCAGTCCCAGCATCCATCTTCCGAGAGAATAGGTCAGGCCATATTCAAATAAACCTGCATCATCATGATAGGAAAATTTATTAAAGATCATCATACCATGGGCAAATATTCCCCACAGAAAGGTACTGTATAAAATCAGTTTAAAATTCTTTTTTATTTTTCTGAACATATTTATCTCTTTCATATCAGTTATCTTCCAATAAGCTCATATCATCTTCATACAGGAAATCCGATACAATCATATCCGCTCCTGCATCTTTTACACGTTCTACAACACTAAGCTTATTTATTGTATGTGCACAGATCCTCAGACCACTTTCGTTCAGGATTCTCATTCTTCCATAAACTCCATGCCTTTTTGTTGCAATCATATTATTCCACATGGAAATTGTCTGAATTCCACGTTCCTGACAATCTTCTACTACCTGAACCCAATATGATTCATCATCTGTCCCATACATGTAAGTTGCATACATCAGATTCGGAAAATGATATACAGACATTACTCTGTCATAAGTATCTATATCATATATCTGAACAATAAATCTGGATAAAAGTTTCTCATCATATCCACAAAGTTCTGCAAGTTTCTCCATTTCCACATTTATCTGATCTTTATTAGAAAATTTTTCATCTGTCAATATATAAATAGAGGGATTCTTTTTCATAAACGAGACTAAATCTTCTCCTGTCATGGTTGTATATTTTTTGCAGATCTTCATATTTTTGAACGTTTCCAGATCAGGAACCCCATTTTCACCCAAATCAACATCATCAAGTTCCAGCTCGTCCTGTGTGTCAGAGTCCCAGCCGTGGAATAATATCAGTTCATTATCACTCGTCAGCGATAAATCCACTTCAATAATACCATAGCCTTTTTTCACTGCCTGTTCCATTGCTTCTCTGGAATTTGTTCCCGATTTTCCATCAATCCCGCCTCCCGCATGAGCAACCACAGAATAGTCTGTCCATGACTTTTTCGGTGCTCTGTTCAGCAGAAAAAATGTCACTCCTGCTCCAAGAATAAGAGCTGCTATCACCAGTGCTATACACTTCCATACGCGTTTCCGCATATACGCGCCTCCTGTCAATTCCTATATAAAAATAGTACCTCCAACACTCCAAAGGCTGAAGGTACTATGCAGTTCTCTTTATTTATGTTTTCCACAGCACTGTTTGTATTTCTTGCCGCTTCCGCACGGACACGGATCGTTACGACCAATTTTCTTGCCTTTTACGATGGTACCGGACTTTTTCTGCTCCAGATACAGTGCATGTTTCTTCTCTTTGTCGAAGATCTCATCCCACTGCGGCAGTTCATACAGCCAGTCAGCTTTTGCGTCAACCATGTTCTTGTACAGTTTTTCTTTGTCAAATTTCAGGCTGACAACGGTATCCTCTTCCATCTCCTCAATCGGGTTTGCCTCTACCAGGCTCTCATTAATACCATCCAGGAATCCTGTCATCTCCATAACGCTTAAACCATATTTCTCAGCCAGCTCTTTTACGGTTCCTTTTACTTCGGTATCCGGATCAGAGAGAAGTTTCTCATACACACCTTTTTCCAGGTTGAAGTAATTTGCCCAAAATCTCTGAAGAGCTCCCTTATCTTTTTTCTCATCATAGGCAATTTTCTGCCATTCTTTTAATAAAGCCATGTTCTTAACCATCCTTTTTCAATAAATAAACATATAGAGATAATATATACTATTTTCCTCTATTTTTCAACGATTTTTTCTTTCATCAGCCGGCTTAATGCCTCACTATCAAAGGTTTCAAAAAATTCTGCCTTCTCATAACCTCCCACGCCATCTCTTGCATACAGGCAGTCTGCCGCCAGAATCGGCGCGCCGACAGATCTTGCCTCCAGAAGCGGCAGTCCTATAGTCTCAATATAAGACGGGAATACCAGTATAGAAGACGCATACTGTTCAAAGAGCTGTGTTCGCGGCACCGGGCCGATGAACTCGATCGGAAGCTTCTTTTCTTCTGCCTCCGCTTTCAGCTTTTTCATGCCCTCATTTTCTTCTCCCGTTACGGTCCAGATCACCCGGTAATCTTCCATGCCCTGCTCTTTCAACAGCTCGCAAGCTTTCAGAAATGTCCGATGATTCTTATAGGCAGGCGGTCCTGCCGGATAGAAGAACGTCGGACAGGCCTCATCCATCTTCCATGGATGGGTTTTCAGCATCTCTACCGGCGGAAACTTCACTTCCACCCGGTCAGCCGGAATGCCGCACTGACGGATGATCTCTTCCTTCATCCAGTTGGTCTGCACCAGCACTTTTTCTGCTCTGCGAATGGACTTTTTCATCATCCGGCCAAGAATCTGCTGGCTGTACCAGGGGCGGAATGCCTCCCATGGTTTGAATTTATATTCCGAAAAGGGAAGCGCATTATGTTCATATACCGTCTGCAGCACGTTTGTATGAGGAAGTTCAATGTTTTGCAGAGACAATACCCGGTCAACTTTATATTTCTTTACCAGCTTATGGGCCACAAAGTGATCAAAATACAGCCGGTGCAGCATGCTTTTCTTCACTTCCGGGAAATTCAGGACTTTGATATTGTCTGTCTCCGGAAGTTTATAGACGCTGAGCACGAAAATGTATTCATTCTCTGTATCTTTCTTAAATTCTTCATAAAAGCTCTGAAGAACCGTCGCTGCTCCGCCGCTGTCTGCCGCTACATCATAAACCAGCGTTCTCATCGGTCTTCACCTTGTTCATGGCTTTGATCAGAAGCTCCTGTCCACAGAATGCATCCTGGATTACAGTATTCTTCTCTTTGCCCTTCAGTACCTGGCAGATATACTCATACTCTGCCTTAATACCTTTGTCTTGTTTCAGCTTATGGGTAACGGTCTTCGTACTTCCGTATTTCTTCAGACGGATAAAGTTGTCCATCTCATAGACAGATCCGTTGGATAATACGCGCAGCTGTTCCTTCGGATACTTTTTGGAGCCCATGGAAGAATACACAATGTTTCCAACTGCTCCGGATGCAAACTTCAGCGTAATCAGCACATTGTCATTCATAGGATAAGCATTGTTGGAAGCTGCGGTCACGTTCATATCCGTCAGTTCGCTGCCATCCAGATACTGAATCAGATCCACGAAATGGCATGCCTCACCAAGAATTCTGCCGCCGCCTGCTGCCTCGTCATGTACCCAGTGATCCTTCGGAATAAATCCCGCATTTCCAATAAAATCATAGACTGCCGGAATCTGGTCCGTCTTCAGATCCTTCTTGATCTGCTGAATGAGCGGCGCATGACGCCGGTTCAGGCCTACGAACAGCTCGCCCTCGGATTTCTCATACGCTTCTTTAATCTGCAGTAATTCATCCAGAGTCAGACAAAGCGGTTTCTCACAGTAAACATGTTTGCCTGCATTCAATGCCTCGATAACAAATTTGGCATGGCTGTTATGCTGAGTGGAAACTGCGATCAGATCAATGTCCGGATCTGCCAGCAGTTCTTTATAATCATTGGTCGTATAAGCAAACGGAGTTCCACTATTTGCCTGAGCACCGCCTACACCGCCGGTGGTAGCCAGTCCACGGAACTCAAAGAGTCCCGTTTCTTTCATAATCGGAAGCATGGTGCTGCGTACAAAGTTGCCCGCTCCGATAAGTCCCAGACGGATCTTATCACCGGATACGGATTTCTTTGCCTCCGGATTGTGAATGGTTCCATTCCATTTTTCTTTATTTTCTTCATCATATTTCAGAAGAACACCGATATAACGCTCATGATTCGGATTCTTGGTAATCATCTCATAAGCTTCTGCTGCCTGAGCAAAGGGAATCTCATGGGTAATGATATCGGAAAGACTGATTCTTTCCTGAGCAAGCAGGCGGACAAACTCCTCGATATTGCGACCTTCTGTGAAGCGCACATAGCCGATGGGGTAATCAATTCCCTTCTGCTCATAGGTCGCATCATAACGTCCTGCTCCATAAGAACGGGCAATGCGGAAGGAAAGCTCTCTCTCATAGTACGGGCGTCTGTCAATGTTCATCTGGGTTACACCGATCATGCAGATAATACCGCGGTCACGGGCAATGGCTGCCGCCAGATCCATGGGTGCATTGGTATTGGCTGCTGCGGTGATGATGACTTTGTCCACACCGCGTCCTCTGGTCAGTGCCTTGGTCATATCAACGGCGCTGTCATCTCCGGAGTTGATAAATGCCTTCAGGTTGGTACCTGGCATGGTCTTATCCACCACGTCATAGCCAATGACGTCACAACCGTAAGCATTTAAAATACGGCTCACAATATGTCCCAGAAGTCCCATACCGATGACTGCTACAGTCTCTCCCGGTACGACTTCCGCCTGATGGATCCCCTCCAGTGCAATACCACCCAGGGCGCAGAAGGCTGCCTGACGATAATCCTGTAACTCTTCCGGAATCTTTGTGAGCATAGTTCTGCTCACCCGGTTGATCTCGCAGTGATAAGCGGTACCTACCATGGCTACCAGATCACCGGCCTGTACCTCTGTCACGCCTTTTCCGCAGGAAATGACACGTCCTACACCAGAATATCCCATAGGCATCGGTTCTGCCAGCTTGTTAAAGGCACTCTCAATAGTGGTCACAATCCCATCGGTAGAAAGCTTTTCCAACACTTTCTTTACCTGATCCGGACGCTCCAGTGCCTTCTGGACCAGATTCTTGCCGCCGAAAGAAGCAAGACCTCTCTCCGTACCGGCACTGACTACCGTATACAAAGTCTCCACCAGAGCCATATTTTCTTTTACCGTCGGCATAGGCTGGTCAATGAGCTTCATGCTTCCGTCTTTTACATTCAGAAATAACTGTTTCATATATTATGTTTCTCCATTCCCTTCTCTACAAGCGGTAGGTTCCATCCAGGAAACAGATATGTCTGGTATCCAGCACTACTTTTCCTTTCAGTTTGTCCATATTTTCTCTGATCTCATCATGTCCTACCAGCAGAACCACAAAATCCACATCTGCAAGGAAGCTGTCCAGATCATGATACTGATTCGGCACCAGATCTTTCTTTACATAGGGATCATAGACTTTGATCTGTCCGCCGCAGAGATGGCGTTCCATGCTCTCCAACATCTGCAAGGTCGGACTTTCTCTCGTATCGTCTACATTTTCTTTATAGGTCAGACCGTAGAGACCTACTCTTCCCACATCGGTCATGTTATTCTCTTTCATGATATTGTGAATTCGTTCGAGAACGAAATCCGGCATACCGTCATTGATCTTTCTGGCTGCCAGAATGATATTTGCTAGGCCCGGATAATCACCTACCAGGAACCACGGATCTACAGAGATGCAGTGTCCGCCGACACCAGGTCCCGGAGTCAGAATGTTGACACGGGGATGCTTGTTGGCAATCCGGATGATCTCATAGACATCCATATTATCGGAGCGGCAGATCTTCGCCAGCTCATTGGCAAATGCAATGTTAATATCTCGGAAGGTATTCTCCACTACCTTGGTCATCTCTGCGGTACGAATATCCGTTACCACGATCTCTCCCTGACAGAAAGAACTGTACAGGGCTTTTACTTTTTCACCGATCTCCGGGCTGTCTGCACCGATGGTACGGGAATTATGTTTCAGTTCATATACCATGTTGCCCGGAATGATACGCTCCGGTGCGTGTACCAGATTGATGTCCTCTCCAATGGTAAATCCGTCGGATTCAATGATCGGACGCACATATTTATTGATGGTTCCCGGAGATACGGTAGATTCGATAACCACCGTTGCACCCTTCGGGCAGACGCTCATAACGTTCTGCACTGCCTTTACCACGTAGCTTGCATCCACCTTTTTACTAGCCTTATCATAGGGAGTCGGCACTGCCACGATATATATATCCGTGCTCTGATACTCATGAGAAAACCGGATCCCTTTGCTCACTGCCTCCTGGAACAGTTCGTCAAGGCCATCCTCCTCGAAGGTAGTTTTTCCCTCATTCAGGGTATCTACCAGCTCCTTATTATAATCCGTTCCTACAACCTCTACCCCATGTGCTGCAAACATCAGCGCAGTGGGAAGACCGATATAACCAAGTCCTACTACATTAATCATGATGCTTCTCCCTTTCTCTTTCGAATATGATCTGTGTCATGTGCTCACTTCCATCGCCCTCCCAGGCAAGTGCAAGCACTTGTATCTGTTCTATTTTTCCAAATTCCGGTGCATAGGAACAGATGGTTCCTTCCCGGTAGATTTTCACCTGATCCTGTTTTTCCGGAATGATACGGCAGACCAGCGTATCGTCTTTTTCTTTGACCAATACGGAATTTTCCGCTTCTTCATAATGATAATCCGGCGCCAGATGGAAATAGGCTTCTGCATGTCCGTCTACCTGATCCCAGATCTCGACACTGCTGCCTTCTGCCCGGATGCAGCGTCCCTGCTTTCTGCCAGATGCCGTCGTCAGCCTGCCTTTCAGCTCCTGGCTGCCGGCAGAACCGGTTACTTCTGAAATCCGTCTGGCTACCCGGTGTTCTCCCCAGCATTCAGACTGTTCCTCGCCGTCAATCATCACCGTATTATGGGCTGCAGTGCTTCTGAAATATCCCCGTAATGCCCCCTGATACATCCCTGTACCAGAATTCACAAAGACCGGATGTCCCTGTCTGGACAGTTCAAAACTCAATCCATCGCAGTGTCCGTGTCCCGGCATGTAATCCGGCGCAATGGCGCCTGCATCCAGAAGAACCTTCACATCTCCGCTTCGCAGGCAATAATAACCGGCATCCGGGAAAGATGCTTTGTAATCCGGCGTAATTCCGAATTCTTCCCGGAGTGCTGCCAGGAGGCTTACCATGGAACGCGCCACATTATCCCCGGAATCATTGAAAAGCGGCGTCTGTCCCATACCATCTTCCAGAGAATACATAACGTCCGCCATTTTCTTAATCTTCTTACCTAGTTCTTCGTAGAAAAGGCGGTCTGCTTTCTCCACACCTCTTGCTGCCCTCATCAGATCTTCCAGTACAATCTTATGGTACATGGGGCTTCGCTCATAATGCATGCCATCGGGCAGGATCTGCTCTTCCAGTTCCTCTCGCAAGCGGCTTTTATAATCATCATAAACACCCGGCTCTTTGAAATACAGCGCACCCAGCATGACTGCTTTTAAATTTTCCAGATAATGATTGCCCAGAAGATGAAGCTCCAGCTTCTTCTGCAGATGCAGATACTGGGCATACATACTGTCACCCAGCTTCTGAGTAAATTTCTCATCTTTCCGGAATATCTCACCAAATCCATCCATACAGATCCAGAGATTGGTAAGCCTCAAAGAAATGGTATAAGGATGCCATCCATCCCCGGTCCCGTCTTCATTATCTTCCATCCATCGGAGACAATAATCACGGAACTTCTCATAATACTTCGCCTCCCCGGTTTCCCGATAGGCTGCTGCCAGCGGAATCAGAAATTCCAGATACTGCAGATTAAAATTCCACAGATGACTCTTATCCGGATTATCCCAATTATGGCCGCCCGGAGTACCGCTCTCATGAAGCAGCGTCACCGTTCCGTTTAAAATCTCGTCCCGGTCAAACCGCTTCTCATAATCCGGATGAGCGTCGAGGCGATCCATCCAGAGTGGCATTGTTCCCAACGCCGGTGCAAAGGCTTTCGTTATTGCTTTTTTCTTTCTTTCCAGACGATTTTTCACCAAGAATTTTACCTGGCTTTTCTTCAGATAAGACACCGTCCGATAATATTTCTCAATCTTTTTCCACACTCTTGATCACCTGATAAAGTTTCCTGGTCAGTACCGGGAAGTCAAAATCCTTTGCCCCGTTCTTCGCGTTCTCTGCCATCTGGGCATAGGCCTCTTCCGGCATATCATGAATCTTCAGGATCTGCTCTGCCAGCGCCTTCGCTGTACACTCATCAAGGGACAATCCACACTGGTACTTGTCCAGAATGCAATATCCCATTTTCACCGTGGAAATAATCGGTTTTCCACTGGCCATATACTCAAACAGCTTGTTGGAACTGTTGCCTCTGGACCAGTTATAATTTGCCTGAGAATAATTCAGCACATTCACAGACGAACGGCTCAGAATATACGGAATATATTTTTTCTCCACAAACCCTTTGAAAATCACATTATCGATGTGCTCGTCCTGCACTCTTTTTTCCAGTTTCTCCAGTTCACTTCCGCCGCCGAAGATCAGGAATTTGATATCTTTTTTATCTTTTAATAATTTTGCCGTATCCAGAAGATTGCCCACATTGTTGACCGGGCGAACCGTTCCGGTGTACACCACCTTGAAACTGTCATCCTCCAGATCCGGATCTTTCAGAATATCCTTCTCAATACTTGCATAGTAATCCTTCAGATTCACACCATTGTTGATGTAATGGCATTTGGCAAGATCAATCTTACCGCCGTGGTCTTTATCCCATCCCATCTCTTTGATGTGATCCACGTCGCCTTCTTTGGTGAATACAATAGCATCCGCATGGACATACATCCATTTTTCTCCGGCACTTAAAAGCCGTCCTACCAGACTGTTCATCTTTACTTTTCCAAAAGAGAAGATAGCCTCCGGCCAGAGATCCCGGACTTCTACGATAGCCGGTACCCGGAACCGTCTGGCTACCAGAATTCCCGCAATGCTGGTCAGGGGATGGGCGCTGGAACCCATGATCACATCCGGCTTTCCATACTGCTTTGCATAGCCCTTGCTGATCTTTAAAAGTCCCAGGAAGAAGCTCACCATGTTCTTCACACGGGAGATTCCGTTACCTTCATATTTACTCGTCTTAACAAAGACAAAGGGAACCCCTTCCTCTTCGGTCCGAAGATAAGGCTTCCCGTGGGTGTCGACACAGCCTCCGGTCTGATGAAGCTCATTGGCCGCAAAGACTGTCGTCTCAATATTTCTTTCTTTTAAATACTCCGCAAAATAATAGTGGCGGAGCAGCGGCCCCGTAAGGGGGGTCGTCGCATAATGATTAAATATCCAAAATCTATGCATGGTTCTGTCCTTCCTCCACTCCTTCTGTACTCTCCTTGGTGAACATGATCTTCAGCGTCAGGAAGATCAGACGGATGTCCAGAAGAACCGAATAACTTTCAATGTACATAAGGTCAAGCTTTAACTTGTCCAGCGGAGTCGTATTGTATTTTCCATAAATCTGCGCATAACCGGTCAGTCCGGCTTTTACTTTCAGACGATAGATAAATTCCGGCGTTTCCTGACAGAACTCATCAATGTACGTCTGGCGCTCCGGTCTCGGCCCTACAATACTCATGTCTCCTTTTAAAATATTTAAAAGCTGGGGCAGCTCGTCCAGTCTGGTGGCACGGATAAATTTACCCACCTTCGTAATACGGCTGTCATTCTTCGTGGAGAACTGTGCTCCGTTCTTCTCCGCATCTACGATCATACTGCGGAATTTATAGATATAGAACTTCTTACCTCCGATCGTTACCCGCTCCTGCTTAAAAAGCGCCGGACCATGATCTTCCAGCTTGATGGCCAGTGCCGTCAACAGCATAAAGGGAGAAGCCACAATGAGCATGGCTCCTGAAATCAGGATATCCATGGCACGCTTCATAATCCGCTGCTCAAAAGACAGGCCGGAATTTCGAAGAAGGAAAAACGGTGTGTCAAAGGAATGGACGCGGTCTGCACCGCGCAGCAGAATATCGGATACCTCCGGAGCCACATAGATCCGGATGGATTTCTCATAACAGAATTTGATCAGATCGTTCCGTTTCTGCTCTTCAATCCCATAGAGCATCATAGCATCACAGTCTGCCACTTCTTTCTGTAAGACTGACAGCGGTTCTGACGCTGACACACATCTGCTCACCTCATAGAGATCTTTTCTGCTGGAAATCTTCCGAAGCAAAAGTTCCTTATATTCCAGATCACAGATCAGGAGCAGATGCTTTGGTGGAAACATCTTCCGGAAAATACCGTCAGACATCTGATTAATCAAAGCAATAATCAGGAATTCCGGCACACATAATACCAGCATGGGCCATACCGCCGGAAGCGGGAACTGTCCTACAACCATGACAATCTGCATATACATGAGCGCGTTTGCAATGACCGTTCCCAGCGTCTGGGAAAGAATCAGCTGTCCCTTGCGATAGTACGCATATTTCGTTCCGCCATACATATAAATAAAGACAACCAAATAAAGGATATAAAATCCCACCATCATCAGATTACCTTTATTTTCAAACGGATTCAGTCTCCGTCCATTGTATACTCCAAACCAGACATACGTAAAAAATGCAGCTTCCAGAATAATCTCAATTCCGGCTATGCCCAGACGAAGAAGCCGTTTATACTGATCAAATTTATCCATGAACACAGTTACCTCATTATCTATAGTCTTCTGTATTCTATCACTTTCCAGCTTCTTTTACAAGTCGGTATACTTTAAACTGCCGAATTGTATCCACCTGTTCACAGGTTACCCCATCATACAGTTCTGTCAGATATTCCGTTCCTCTGTCAAAACTGCTGATCAGATATATGTTATCCTGCCCATACAAAGCTTCTCGCACACTGCTGATTCCATTCTGCTCCAGCTTTTCCTGCCAGATGGGGCTGAAGCTCATCCAATCTCCCAGTGACATATAATTCATACGATATTGTTTCGGATTCCACAGATGTACATTCCAGGTTGTCATGGCAAGGGATGTGACATCATTGAAATAGAAGTTTTCCGGATGATCCATGCAGTATTCTTTCAGATCTTCCACACTTCTGTTCCATCGTGCCTGTTCCACATTTTCCGCACTCACGGTCTTTATCTGCACTCCTGCATAGATACACACTATCACCAGAAACAGTACCGTTCCCGTTTTTACCACTTTTGCCGGCATTTGCACATGCTTGAGTGCCCCTGTCCAGAATAGAACCAGCGGCTCCGCCAGCATCAGATTCATACTGATCAACACCCGTTCCGGGGTTCGCCCCCTCCATACCAGATAGAGCCACAGTAATATCTGTACGGCAAACACTGCCATCACTTTCGCAGTCATCTCATATTCCCGTTTCAACAGCAACAGTATTGTCAACGCCAGATAGCCTCCCAGCAGGACCAGATGTACATAACCATATTTTCCAGATACCGCACTTTTTATATAGGTTTTTAGTGTCTGTTTCAGTTTGGTCAAAATGGAAATCTGTTCCGACTTCAGCTGTTCTTCCTTTGCCTGCAGATAGTCTGCAAAAAACTCCTGATTCACCTGATCATCCGCTGTATAGTTATAATAATACAAATTTTTTGCCCGGGCTTTTGACTCCACTCCAACCTGACCATAGAGTACCTGTGCATCCTCAAAACGCGGGAACATATAGTCTTCATAATCATAGATCAGGGACCTGTTATCATTATAAACCCGGTAGCTTGTCCAGCCTTTATTTCCATAGCCAACAAGAATTCCCATGCCATAGATTCCCAGCACCCCCGCAGCAATCACCGGAATCAGCAGATTTTTTTTATCTCTTCCTTTTTCTTTCCATACTCGGAAAAGCCAGAGCACACCACATACCGGAAGTACCATTACATAGACCGAAAATCTCAGTTCCACTGCAAATAATCCCAATGCCCCCAATACAATCAGATCATACATATGGATTTCTTCCATGGTCATATACCAGAAGATCAGTGCCACAGCCAGAACTGCTCCTGTAGTCGTAAACGTCACCTGTGTTACCGGCCGGATTCCCATACAAACACATATCAGCAGAAAAAATAGCGCAGTCCACCAGTTTCTCTTCTGTCTCTTTCCCATCAGCCGATAAAGCATCAGTCCAAGGCATGCCGCTTCCAGTGCAAGCATGCACAGAGCATACCAGTCCACCTGCGGGAGCAGCCAGTAAAATCCTGCTACGAGCAGTCCATACCAGTATCCTGTAAAAATCATATGTGGATCCGGCATTCCCGTATACTGGCCTGATACAATCTCCATCATGGAACGGTCATCCACCATTCCGTAGATAAATGGTATCAATATTCTCATCAATATTATAAACAGTACCGGACAGATCATTGCCGGCCAGATTTTCTTTTTCATTTTCTGAAAGCCTTTCTTTTTGATCATTTGCTGATCATTTGGTCTTTTCATTGTAGTTTATTTTATCCCGTTTTGCAACGTATTGACGCTGATTTACTTTTCCATTATAATAAGAATCAGTTACAAAAGAGGGAAAAGTGTTATGTTTAAAGAATACGGAGGATACCTTCCAATTGAATTATCAAGTGGAAGGCCTTTTTATGATGGAAAAAATGTAGTTTCACTCAATGCCGGACGCTATGCGATTGTTTACGCCATTGAAGATGCCGGATGGAAGCAGATCTGGCTTCCCTATTATCTGTGTAATACAGTAGCAGACAGTATCCGCATCAAGCTCTGCAACCCTCTTGATTGTCTTGACGAGGTTGCCGAGAATTTCAAGCGTTTCTTATCGTCAATATATGTCATGGTACCGACTCCCTGCGCATTATCCCTGACC
>ENA-USUG01005316-USUG01005316.1-human-gut-metagenome-genome-assembly--contig:-NODE-5316-length-14835-cov-16.580905_pt1 | contig 14835 bp, 10 predicted proteins | sample MGYA00250059_ERZ773394 | MGnify/ENA primary metagenome ERZ773394 (study PRJEB29103, sample SAMN06111957) | human gut metagenome | biome: human gut; feature: ankylosing spondylitis patient; material... | reverse complement strand
ATGCACATCGTGAAGGATAATATGTTCCCCGTTCCTCCCTTGTTCAAGTTGATTCAAGAACAATCGGGGACCCCGTGGGAAGAGATGTACAAGGTGTTCAACATGGGCCACCGCATGGAGATCTACGTGGACGAAGAGATTGCCGATGACATTATCGCCATCTCCAAAAGCTTTAATATTGATGCCCAAATCGTTGGCCGTTGTTACGACAACGAGGAGGGGAAAGGTAATAAGCTCACGATTATCAGCGAACTCGGGAAGTTCATATACTGAACCGTGGGTTTCTTCAATTAAATTTATATATATTCAACAAAGGCGAGGATCACCCCGCCTTTGTTTTACTTGTCCAATATAGATTTTATATGATTAGCGCATCCGAGGACAGAAGGCTTCATATAATCGACTTCAACAATTATCCCATTTTTATCAATCAACATAAAACGAGGAATAAATTCAATCGCATATTGCTTATAGAAAAAAGAATTCGTTCCTCCTTCCACTATAAATTGTTGCCAAGCCAAGTTCTTCTCCTCAACCATCTTTTTCCAAACCTTAGCTCTAGTGTCAACCGAGATGCTTATAAACACAATCCGGTCATCATTTTTGAATTCCTCGTGTAACGCTGCCACATGAGGGATTTCCGCTTTACAGGGAGCACACCATGTAGCCCAAACATCAATATATACCATCTTTCCCCGAAAGTCAGACAAACGATATTTTTGTCCGTTTACATCCACCATTTCAAAGTCGGGAGCCTCTATCCCATTGCGAATCTTAAAATAGTTCAGATATACATTCAGTTTTTCCTGACAAGCCGCAATCGAAGCTGTATCGGTACAAACTGTTTTATATTTATCAAAAACTTCCTGCATATTAGTTACTTTCTTCCCTTTTAATCTCCAATTCATATAAGCAGTGGCATGTTCGTTCCTAATTTGCCGATCAGTGATCATCTTTTCCACCCTCTCAAGATAACGAATAGACCGATCACGGGTATCTGTTTTATCAGCTTTATCCAAATACCAATTAATAACTCCAAAAATCACATTGTAATCCACCCGGTTACGATCATTCAAATCAATACTTTGTACAAAAGTGGTAAAGTCCGGATCTACAACGACTTTATCCGGATTAACCCGATGCACGATTCCATAATAATCCAATCCCATATACAATGGTATTACATTTTGCAAACGAGTCCATTTTTCCCGAATCTGCTCATCTGCAACCTTCTCCAACCGTTCTTGAGCAATACGGGCTTTCTCATCTAACTTTTTTTGGTAATCTTTAAAAGCAACATATTCCCCAGACACCAGTTCTTCCTGTAAAGAAGCTAATTGAGACATCGCATATTGGTAATTATTCTCAGCCGACCGATCTCCTTTAAAAATAACACGCTCGCTACCTTCTTTTTTCAAATCAATCACGACACTAAACTGATCACCCGGTTCCAAGTAAAGAGGGGTTTTCTGCTCCATTACAGATAACGAAGCCGGAAGATGTTGATCATGCTGATAGACAAACTTACCGCTTTTCCCTACTTGAAGCGTGTCTATCAATTCATGCTTTCCCTCGTAATACGATAGAGTCAAACATTCTCCTTTGTAATGTTTAACGGTCCCCTGTATTTTAATTTGGGCGTTGGTTGTACTTACGATTCCACCAAACAATAAAAATAAGACAATATACTTTTTCATTCTAATCATTGCTTTTTATACTTTGTGCTATTTTTTCTTCTAGTTCTTTTCCTCTCAAATTTTTAGCGATAATAACCCCGGAAGGATCGATCAACACGGTATGGGGTATAGCACCAACAACATATTTACGAGCGGCTTCTTCTTTCACATCAAGTAGTTGTGGCCAATCCATCTGTAATTCTTCTATTTTTGCTTTCCATGAATCTTTATCTTGCTCCAAAGAGATCCCGATAATTTCAAATCCTTGTTGTTTATATTGATCGTACAATCGTTTTAACTCAGGCATTTCGGCACAACAAGGCTTACACCATGAAGCCCAAAAATCAATCAGGACATACTTACCTTGCCCCATATAATCAGACAAATGAGCTTCTTGATTTTGAACATCAAGAACTATTGCATCTTGATAGGTTTTCCCTACAGCAACAGCATTGTAAGTATTAACCCGTTTCACGATCTGTCGTACTAACGGATGACGTAAACTAACAGAATCTGCCTTCTCCGGGATCTCTACCAGCAAACGTTCTGGAAGTCCCACTATCTCCATGACCTGACTCCTACCTGCAGGGGTATTGATATTTTCTTTAACAAACTCCAATGCAAGCAAACGCATCTCCCGCATATAACCACTACTGATTCTATCTAACGAATCATACACGGCTGACGTTAACTGCCCTACTTTTTCCAGACGAGATACTTCGTTGGATATTTGCTTCATTTTATTGAATGGGACATACCAATGATTCAAATACTCTTGCAATAACTCATTATTCGGAGTACCAGAAATTCGCACACCTCCTTGCTCATTTCCAATAATCTTAATATCTCCCTTTTCTAAAATAAACTGGGAAGTCCATACCGCTTTATGTTGATCAACAATACTCAATAAAGCAGTTTGTGGCTCACGAGCCTGTTGTTCAAAAAAGAAGTGGCCTTCATGAATCGTTGTAGAATCAATGATCTCCGGAATCATTTTTTCCTCATTAATCAATTGTAAATAAATAGTTTTACCACTCCATTCCGATCCGATATTGCCTTCTACAGTTGTAACGTTTTTTGCACAACTAGCACAACACCAAGCAATGATTATTGTATAAAAAGAATATAATACCAAGTTTTTCATTTTAATACGTGTTTTGTTTCATCTCACCATTTGATACCTCTATTTCATTCTGATTAATAGGGAAAGCATACTTACGGGAATTCTTTTCCAAAGTATAAGTAACCGGAGCCTCCTTACTATAAATAGCTGTCGAACTGACCCGATAGAAAGTACGGGAAACAGCCTCTACATCATCATTGGGATCTTCGTTATTATTTAACCGTCGCAAATCAAACCAACGTTGGGCAAAAGGCATTTCCCGACGTCTTTCTTCTAAAATGTGCCGAATGGCTTCTGCCGGATTATTTGCCTGCAATTTCACCCATTCTCCCGGAAGCATACGTTTAGCTCTCAACGTATTTAACGTTTCCATCGCCAACATGTAATCACCTTGGCGAGCCAGACATTCTGCTTTAATAAGATACATTTCGGCAGTACTCGGTCCACTAGGCATATGAGTCATCGAGAAAAAAACATACACCGGATAAGAATAGTCACAACGATACATATCCATAACACCTTCCACGAAATGATATTTATAACGAAGATCATGTTCCTTATCATACAGATCTTGCAAATCCTGACTGGGGAAATAGAGACCATCCACACTTGATGCATAAAGATATCTCATGTATAGTGTCTCTTTCCATTCGATCCGTTTGGTATAAACATCCGTATCCCAATCAAAAGTTGTTGGAAAATAAATCCCGAATCCCATCGCATCTTCTTCCCCCATTTCCGTATTGTAATCCACCAATGTGTTATACTCTGACAACACATTATCGGCATATTTCAACGCATTCACATAATCATTCCGGTTCAAGTAGTACCGAGCAGCAAAACCATTAATGCCTGCCGTATTTGCCCGCCAATGTTTAGGCTTTCCGGCTTGCACCAAAGCCGTCTGACATTTTAACGCCTCCTGCAAATCAGACTCGATGAATTTATACGTATCTTCAAGCGTAGCTCGAGCGGCTGATTCTTCAAAACTCGTGAACTTTTTCAAAGGCAAACCGGGTTCTGCTTTTGTCGCCTCCGTGTAAGGTAAACAATACGTGTTAACCAAATTCCAATGACTGTAAGCCCTTATAAAATGAGCTTCCGCTTTTAACCGGGCTTTATCCTCACGACTTCCTTCAACATTATCTAACCCAGCAAGCACCATATTCGCACGGAATATTTTACTATATTCTCCCGCTTGATTGTACCCGTTTCCTCCCCAGAATACATCACTTCCTGCCTTCTCCAAATTTTCAAAATCCCATAAATAACTTTGCAGAATCTGGTTGGGTCCGGGGAAAAACATAGGCTGTGCATCATATAGTGCTATCGGAAAACCAAAATCATCATGCCCACAAAAAGCCGCTTTATTAGCTTCTATACAAAAATCCTGATATTTAGCTAAAATCGCATCCAATTGCTCTATTTTAGTAACAGGAAGACGAGAACTCTTGGAAGGTAATTCATCCAAATAATCATCACACGCTGTAAACAACAGGATTCCACAAACGATTAACGTTACTTTTTTTAATAATTCAGTTACTTTTTTCATGGCCTCATGTTTTAGAAATCCAACTTAAATCCAAAGGTATACTGAGCTTGTAAGCGATAAGTCCCCAACGGGTTTTCAGGATCTTCATTATATTTGTTATTCGTAATCACAAACAGATTGTTAGCCTGTGCATAAACACGCAAAGCTGAAAGACCAATCTTACTCAACAAACGGGACGGAACATTATAGCTTAGGTTAATTTCCTGCAAACGAACATGATTGGCATTATCTGCCAAATAATCCATACTCTTGTACATGGTAAACCAATTACTGTATGTTCTTTCTACATCATTCTGAGGCAAAGGTAACATCTTCATCGGATCACAATTCAACACCTCAGAATACCTCGCATTAGGTAAAGATTTGGAGGTAACATTTGGATAATTGAACGAATGATGATTAAAGACATGACCGAATTTTCCGGTAATAATAAAAGAAAAATCAAAATCATAAATTCTAAACTGATTGGTAAAACCCAGCGTGTAAGGTGCTACTTTAGTTCCCATATCCAACATATAAGTAGTTGCATCCCCGATTGGCCATCCGTCTGAAAGGGCAAAACGAGTTTCTGCATCCGGTCCCTGTATCATAGGCTGCCAATTCGGAGAATCGTCAGTTCCTACATTATAAACGCCTGCATACTTGTATGCCCAAAGAGTTTGTGAATTTTTCCCCTCCACGTAAGCACTGGTTGCATCTCCATAAGCCAAATCGGAAGAAAGATAATTCTGGCGGAAAAGTTTTGTAATCTTATTACGATTCCATGCAAAGTTCAAATTTCCAAACCAAGTGATATTTTCCGTGATTGGAATAGTTGTTCCAACTTCCAGTTCGATTCCATGATTCTGCATAGCTGCATTATTAAACTTTTGACTTGTGGTACCATTAATAGAAGGGATGGATATTGTCGCCAACAAATCTTTTCCTTTTTTCTGGTATAAATCCAATTTTCCGAACAACTTACCTTCAAACAGAGAATAATCAAATCCAACATTAAGTGTACCCACCTTTTCCCAACGGAGAGTTGGATTTCCGAAACTGGCAATCGTCGCCACCACATCATCCGTGTACAAATCCGGGGTAGATTGTAATGAAATAAGAGGTTTAAAGGATGTACTGCTGTCTACATTTCCATTGTACCCGTAAGTGACACGCAAGGTCAAACGATCCAACCATTCGATATTATCCATGAATTTCTCCCGATATAATTGCCAACGCATACCTACCGACCAGAAAGGAGAGTAACGATACGACGGATCATCCGTGATTAAATTTGAAGCATCCGTACGGACACTACCCGATAAAGTATATTTGCCATCGAAAGTATAAGCTAAATTTCCATACAAAGAAAAATAACGGCTCGTAAGGTAAGAGTAAGTCGGTGTGTACGCAAACGATTTACTATATCCCATCCAATCTGTCACTGTTGTCCCGTTAAGGAACGCCCCTACGGTTAAACGGTCATCATTGTAACCGTAAACTGTTGGAGAAATTGTACCTTTAGTGATGGAATTACTAATCTCTGTTCCCACGATAGCATCAATCTCATGCTTATCAAATCTCCGGCTAAAATTTAACTGATTACGTAAATTATATCCCGTTGTTCGTACTTGTCTTTCATCGAGTATTTCCCCGTTCATCAGATTCGGAGTGATCGTATTGCTCGCCTTATTCCAGGTAGATGACGTATTCACCATATTCCGAACATAGAAAGAGCCTTCTTTATATAAATTACGCGTTTCATTTTGTAGTAATTCATATTGAAATTTAGCATCATAAGTAAACCCCTTCATAAGCTTTAGCGTCACCCCAGCCTGCAATCGGACGTTCAGGAGTTGAGTCGTAAGATCTCGATTATTCATTTCTACTAACGGGTTATAACTCCAATCCGAATAAGGGAATCTATCGACAGGAACTTGATTATCAATAATTGGTTGATAATAATCACGAATCACATTCGTATAATTCCCTGCCTCATCTTTTAGCATATCATAAGGGGAAAGATTCTGAATATCCGTTAAAGAACAACCGTTATTATTATCCTTACTATAATGCAACATACCAGAAAGACTAAAATCCATCCACTTCGTAACCTCTGCCATATTACGATAATTCAACATGTATTCTTGAGAATCCGTATTTTTAAACCGAGATTGATGGTCCGAGAACATCAATGATAATACATTATTGCTACGTTGTGAAGCACTGGAAATCGTAAGATTGTATTGCTGGCTAAAAGGCACTGCCAACATATAACGCCGAATCTGGTCTCGGTTATCATTCTTTCTTAAAGAATTTAAAATATCATCCCGATCCTTCTCAGATATATTCCCAAGGCGATGCTCATTCAATGCAGTCAATCCTTGAGAATAGGCCCGATAATAATCCTGTTGCAAGTTACCGTTATTTTGAATTGTCCCCCAACGATCAAAACCTTTCACCTCGTAATCAATCGTTTCCAACGAACTAGCCAAGGGATTGATATAATCAAGATCCAGTTTGGGACTGACTTTCACAAAAGCACTCAACTCTATTTTCAAACGATTCCCAGCTTCGGCTTTTTTTGTTGTCACGACGATCACACCATTAGCAGCCCGTGCTCCCCAGATAGAAGCAGCGGCAGCATCTTTCAAGATCGTCACACTGGCAACATCATTCGGATTAATACTATTAAAACCTCCTTCCACAGGAAATCCATCAACCACAAGTAAAGGTTGTGCATTAGCATACAAGGAGGTTTGTCCCCGAATTTCAAATGTCGGATTTCCTTCAGCATCAAGAGTTGAAGCAAGTCCTGCCGTAGTACCTATCAATCGTGAAGCGAAATTAGTTGCCGGTTTATCCAATTGTTGCTTGGAAATCACGTTAATCGATCCCGTAGATCGTTCTTTAGGTAAAACAGAGTATCCCGTAACAACCACCTCTTGTAAATCCTCAACAACAGCTTCAAGTATAACTTCTAACATTTTATCCGCATCACTCACTACAACTTCCTTGGTTTGCATTCCCACAAATGAGAAAACCAAAGTAATCTTTTCCCCTTTAGTAATCATGAGGCCGAACGTTCCATCATGATAGGTAGCCACGCCTTGAGTAGTCCCTTTTATCATGACAGTAACTCCCGGTAAAGGCAATCCTTCCTTGTCCCGAACCACTCCGCGAAGTTCCCGTTTAACGGGCTCTTCTTCAACGGGCAAGAACTTTGAAGAAATCATCACAATCCTATCTTCTACACGATACCCCAATCCTGTCTCCTTCAGACACTCTTTCAATACAACTTCTAAATCAGTTTTACTAAAAGACACCGTTACCTTTTTCTGCTTTTCCAACAGATTATCACTATAGGCAAAATGATAACCGGTCTGCCGGGTTATTTCTTCAAACACCTCCGGTAACGTAGCGTTTGTCATGGACAAACTCAATTTCACTTGTGCATGGGTATTTCCCAGTACCGTTGAAAACCCCAATGTCAATAAACACACGAGTAGTTTCATCATCAAACAAATCTTTTTAACGACATAAGAATTTCTTCCAACGTCAAATTCTTGATTCTTTTTCATAACTTTGTCTTTGAATTAATATTATGCCCTACGCCAATAGGGTACTTTAATTGATCAATTACAGGGAAGTAGTGCTAATACTTTCCTGTTTTTCTTTGTTCTGATTTTATAATAATTTCACCTCCATTTATTTCGTATTTTACTTGAGCTATGTCCTCGATAATATCCAATATTTTATCAACATCTTCATACTTTGGTAAATTAGCCGTTAAACGAATTCCTTGCACTTCCCGAGAAATTACAAAATGAACATCATACCAGCGTTCTAACTCTCGTACGACCTCTTCTATCGGTCTATTTTTGAATACAAACCTTTTCTCCTTCCATCCCACATAATTATTGACATCCACAGTCTGCACGGTTATCCCACTATCCGTAAGCAGTGCTTGTTCCCCAGGCATTAACTCCACACTCGTCCCATCTGACAGAGCTCGAACTTTTCCTTCCACCAGTGTGGTATGCTGTACTTCCCCCGGATAAGCCGAAACATTAAAAGACGTGCCCAAAACATTTACCTGCATACGATCCGTTTCTACAATAAAAGGCATTGAAGCATCGGATGTCACCTCAAAATAAGCTTCTCCTTTTAAATGAACCTTACGACTTTCTCCTGAAAAAAAACTAGGATAACTCAATTCTGTTTCAGCATTTAACCATACTTTCGTACCATCCGATAACACCAACATATACTCTGCTCCCCGTGGAATCTGCAACAAATGCCGTTGAGGGATAACAGCATACTTGGAATGTTTGTAAACAAGTCGTTGTCCATCATTTTCTAAAATCCCAGCAACAGAATCATTCCCAACACTCCGGCTCGTATTCAACTCCAATGTTCTCCCATCTTCCAACACTAACCGTACCCCCGAAGGTAATGTGGTAACTCCATGCCTGTTATCGATCTCCCTGTGAACAAATGATCCGGTATACAAAAATGTCACGATACCTATAGTTGCAAGTAGAACTGCCGCATAAGGAATAAAACGATAAAACAATCTTTTACTCCTTTTTCTTAAACGAGGTTCTACTTTCTTCCACCCTTCAAGCGCATCAAATTCGGAATATGCCGAATAACGCTGAGACTGATACGTAGAATTCTCTAAACGTTTTAAAAGCTCTTGATTCTCTTTCCGTTTTTCAATCCATTCATTCAACTCAAACTGCTGCTCCCTATTTGTCAAATCAAAAAGAGAAAGAAATATTAAATGTGCTATTCTCTTTCGCTCTACTAATTTCATTATTCCTTTTTTTAGTAAAGCAAGTGAAAAAGAAAAAGGATGACAAAAAAGTAAATCAATTTATAGAAAAAATTATCATTGCTAATGGATAAAGATGTTGCAATCTGTCTTTCAGTACTTTTTTTGCCCTTTGTCTTTGAGTTTTAATTGTAGACTCTGCCACGTTCAACACTTCCATAATTGATTTTATACTTTGCCCTTCTATATAACTCATTTTAAAAATACGCCTGCATTCAACCGGAAGTTCTTCTATTGCCCTAAATATTTCCTCAAACACTTCCGTCTCCACTTGAAACTCTTCATAACTCTCATCCTCTTCAACAAGAAGCCCTTTCATCTGTTCTCGAATCCGAGCTTGATTCCGGTTCATTTTCAAGAAATTTATCGCCTTATTATATACACATCCGTAAAGATAAGACTTGACTGTCAACAAACTGTCAAATGTCTTTCGTTTCTCGTAAAACCAAATAAAAATCTCTTGAACAATATCTTGAGCTGCCTCTTTATCGTTAATATATTTATCAGCAAAATAGCATAATGATTGATAGAATTGGACAAAAACATATTCGAATGCCTTGTTATCCCCGGCATTCAAACGATCAACAATATCCCGTTCATCCTTTTCCATAATCCAAAACCTTTTCCCCATTCAAATATTCGACAAGGAATTCTTTCTACAAATGTATATGAATAAATTTCTTTTTTAAAATCTCTATTCAAAAAACGACAACACAGCTTCCTCCCCCACCAACCAACGTCTTTTCAATCGTAAATCAAATACTTCTCTCGCATCTTCATAAACTCTGCAACTTCATCCTGCCATCCGGCTCGAATCTCTTCTTCCGTCGCACCATCTTTCAATTGTTGCTGCACTTTATCATTTCCTACCAACTTATTGAATAAAGCATTAAAGAAGGGTTCCTTGCCTTTATACTCTTTATAAGCTAGTAACAACCAAGCCAGATTCAGACGTTTCATTTTTAAAATAGTGTCATATTCCCCGTGTAAATCCATACCGTAACAAATTTGTCCCTTGCACTTTGGCTGCATACTCATACCCTTGATCGGACGAGGCACGTAAGCATAAGGCATACCTTGTAAGCTCGGATGCCCGAACACTTGAAACGGACGTAATGTTCCACGTCCCTCGTTAATTACCGTTCCCTCGAAAAAACAAGTTGACGGGTAAAGCATAATAGAAACAGAATCCGGTAAATTCGGAGACGGGGCATAAGGTAATGCCACGGGTTGTTCCCGGCTCCATCCCTCGCAAGGAATCACGGTCAGGTCACAAAGCACGCTATCTTTCAACCAACCTTCCCCATTAATCATTCCGGCATACTCACCTATCGTCATCCCGTACACGACCGGAACCGGGTGCATCCCGACAAAAGACTTAAACTCTTTCTGCAGGACCGGACCATCCACATAGAAAGCATTCGGATTCGGACGATCCATCACGATCAATGGAATACCTTGCTCTGCACAGGCTTCCATCACGTAATGCAACGTGGACAGATACGTGTAGAAACGCACGCCCACATCCTGCATATCAAAAATCATCACGTCAATTCCCGACAGATCCTCCGGCAGCGGCTTCTTTTTCTTTCCATACAGGGATACCACTTTCAAACCACTCCCAGCATCGATATAATCCCCCACAGCCTCCCCGGCATCAGCCGTTCCCCGAAATCCATGTTCCGGACAAAAAATCCGTACCACGTTAATGCCTCTACCCAACAAAAAATCTACACTATGCATAGTATCTACACGTGACGTATGATTGGCCACGATACCAACCCGTTTACCTTCCACCAGATTCCGATAAACCTCAAACCGTTCAATCCCGTCCTGTACATTCACGGAAATAGCATCCGTACATGCGGATGCTATCACCAAAAATAATATCAAATATCTCATCGATTACTTCGTCTTCTCTTCCTTATCTTTATAATCAATCACCATGGTATTCAGAATAGCATCCACTTGTTTCATCATATCCCGTTTCTCCTCATTCGGGTAATACACGTACCCCATCATATAAATCACCCGCTGATGCTCTTCATCCAGCACCACGTTCAACTCGTACGGTCCCGCCATAAAATCATTCACGACCATCCACAAACCGCGGAACAACACGGCGTAATGCCCGTTATACTTGTATTGCACGGCAGTGTAAGGCACCTCCAAATCCAATGCCATATACGAACCCTCACGCGGACCAGGGATATGTTTCTTCAACTCCTCGTTCACCCGATCAAAAATAATCGCGTAATTAAACTGACTTTCATGTTCATACTTTTCAGTAAAGAATATAATACCTTTACTATTCTTGGTTGTTTCACTCGACATCCACACGAAATCCGTCGTGTCTTTATTCACGTAATAACCTGTAGGACAATACAACAAGATATCATACTTTTTCTTGAACAAGTTAAAGATCCGGGTATCCGCCGTCCGCTTGTAAATTGATATTAATCGATCACGCTCGGCCTTGGCATATATACCGAGAATTTTCAACTTATTCTCGTCAAACAACTTGAAAAACGTTTTTCGATCCGGTGCCGCAATTTTTATAAACTTCTGTGTTTTGGCCCACGGGCTATCCACGTATTGCACGTAAGCAGAATCAATAGCAGAAGAAATCACGACCTGCAATACATTGCGATGCCCCTTCATATTTTTATCGAAATACTTCTCCGGCAAGTTAAGCACATCAAAAATCGGCTCCGACTGTGGTAATCCATCTTGATCCTGTCCAAAAAATTCCCGTATCGTGTCCCCCACAGGACCATCCCACGTGTTCTTCTCGGCAATAACCAATACTTGATTGATTTTCCCTGTCACGGAAGACATCAGATTCTTCGTAGCCTCCTTACAAGAAGCTAACATTAAAACCATCACGAAAACAAATACAATATTTTTCATAGTAATCAATATTTTCAATTGCTAAAACTTACTATTGGCCTCATCCAAGATGCCTTTCACCGATCCCACGATAATCTTGGCTTCAACCATCACGGGAATACGATACTCGTCATCACTTACCCAGACCTTCATATTCTCTCCCCCTTTAAACACGTCTCCGGCCACGAGCAAGGGAGAAAACACGTGACACATCCGCCGCCCGCTATCCGTTTTCACTTTCTCTTTTCCCAAGTAGCGAACGTACAAATCGTATACTTTATTGTCCAGTAAAATACGTATCGGGATCTGGTCTCCCTTTTTATAACTGTCAAAGTCCAACTCCCGGGCATACCATGCCACGGACAACATATCGTACGTGTCGGGCAATAACTTAATCGTGTCCTTGCGCTGATACTTCCCGATCCGTTGTATATCGGCATGAACCACACCGTTATCATAATCCCACACGTAATCGAAAGTTTTATGGTAATTCCCCTCGTGTGCTTTCCTTGAAAACTCGTAAGGCTTATAGGTCAAGCTGTCATGATACGAAATCAACGTATCTCTCAGTTTGAACACCCAATCCCACGAAGGATTGGAATACCCCACGGCAAATATGCGCTGGGCATTCGGGTACTTGCCGGAAGGCTGTACGGTCATTTCCACCGAACCCGCGTTAATCCAAATGAAGCTCCAATTGTAATAGCCCCTGTAAGTCAGTTTCTCTATCACGTTAGGCAACTTCTTCTGCGATATGGCAGGAAGGCTCACAAACAATGTAATTATCAGTATAATCGTTCTCATCGATTAGTTCTATTTCTTTTTTTATCTCCTTCTGTATTCTTCTTTTTACTCGGATCTTCCCTCTTATACGTTTTACTCATGTCAAAGTCTTGCTCAACATCGAAATTCTTTTTCAATTTTATCTCCGTAGGCAAATATTTCACCTCTTCCGGTTGCAAATGTTTCAGGTAATTACCCGTATCCCATTTCCCATTCCCGTTCCGATCAATAATAGCCCGGATCATGTAAGTTCCCTCTCCCAGGTAATCAAAGACCACTTTACCATTTCCCTTGATCGTTCGTTCTTCCAGCACCTTGATCTCCTTATCACCCTGGTAAAGTTGTAAAATGATCGGGGTTGTTGCCTCTTTCACGTTCACGATAATACTCCCGTAATCCTCGATCGCTTTCGTTTTAAAACTCTTCTCGAGTTTGTTGTTATACAACCCGTAAATACTATATATCCCCATCGAATCAATCGACAACTGGTACTCCGTTTCCGGTTTCCATTCCTTCTCTAAATAATACCTACGGATTTTCAGGCTGTCATGTTTCAATTTAAAGTCAACCGGGGTCAAAACAGAATCCACCATTTCAAACAACTGAATATTCTTCAACCCGTCCTCCACGATCGGGCGGTCAAACTCCAACGTTATGCTCTTGTTCAAATCCATCGTACTACCGACACCCGCGCTAATCTCCATAAACTTGATCGCCGGGATGGAATCCTGTTCCTTCTTACGTTTTCCCTTGGGGTCCGGTTTATCTTTGTAGTAGAATTTAATCGTATCCGCAAGCAACACACGCTTACCGAGTGAATCCGTTCGCAAATAACTAGCTTCAGCCACAAGCGAATCAACCTTGTACACCAAAGAATCCTTTATCCACAACTGGACCGTGTCCCTTCCGGCAGAACGCTCCTCGATATACCAATCATCCTGATCAACCTTATCCAACAAATGTAGTCCAAGCAATCGCACCTTTAACTGATGTTCAGCAGGAACACTGAAAGTAAAATCCAATCGCTCCCGTTCCTTACGAGCCTCATCAACCAGGTATAATAGCGTCTTTTCCTCATCAAACATGGGGATAAATAAGTTTGTCGGCCCGAACATCGTGAAATCACGTCGAATAACCGTATCTTTTGATAATACTTTGAATTCCACGCCCTTCTTCGTTCTCCGCCCCTCAATCACCGTCGTGTCCGGATGAATTGTATCATAAACCGTCGTGGGGAATGATATGGTTTGAACCAAAGAATCGACGAAACCCACTTTTGTTTCCGAAGGCACAAACAGATAATTACCTCTGGCATCATCTATCGCCAGAACCCGATAAGTATCATTCTTGATATTGGTCACCCGAAACATTCCGGCACTATCCGTTTTAGCCACGTAACTCGGCAAGTCTGTCAACGGGACAGAATCCGCCGTATTCTGGTAAAACATCACCGTGGCCCCCAGCACGGGCAACTGCGTTTCCATATCGATCACCTGTCCCCCTAATTCCATCGAATCCAATTGAGGCCCGGTGGAAAACACGTACCGGTAAAAACCAAGCGGGTTTCCCTCGTTATTATCCACGATCGCATCAGCAAAATCCAACGTGTAAGTTGTATTCGGTTTCAAAGAATCCTGAAACGTCACCCGCACGTATTTTCCTCGCAAACTCACCCGGGCTTTTTTCTTCATCGGGGGAGACATCACGAATTTCTTGTTAATATCCTTTAGCTGAACATATTCGTCAAAATAAATATCGATCTGTTTACCCTTGAAATTCGTTGAAAAAGACTCCGGGACCTCCTTGACAACCTGTGGTGGTGTTTCGTCCTTTTCTCCTCCCTGCGGGTAACCCCTGTTTGCACAGGCATATATAATCAACGCCACGATAATAGCGACAAAACAGAATCCGTTCCAAAAAAATTTATTCATAGTCCTCAAAAATATTAACTTTACAAAACTAGGGAAAAAAAGCTAAAATCCTTTCAATTTTAGAT
>ENA-USUG01005311-USUG01005311.1-human-gut-metagenome-genome-assembly--contig:-NODE-5311-length-14849-cov-62.691511_pt1 | contig 14849 bp, 15 predicted proteins | sample MGYA00250059_ERZ773394 | MGnify/ENA primary metagenome ERZ773394 (study PRJEB29103, sample SAMN06111957) | human gut metagenome | biome: human gut; feature: ankylosing spondylitis patient; material... | reverse complement strand
TCGGTTAAAATTCAATAGTCAGGCGAAATTATTTTTAAAATACCGCCAAAAAGCAAAAAGTGACTGTGCAAAGCATAGTCACTTCATGATATTAATTAATCTCGGAAATATCTTTTCCCTGTTCGATTTTCATGCCGTTATCGGGATCTGTAGCATCAAGATACGGTCTTTCGTTGGAAATTATGCCCTCGGTTGTAACTCCCGCCTCTGCAGCCTTTTTCATACCCGGAAAAAGAAATTCCATCTTTTCATTATCGAATTTTTCATCGAGATATTCTTCAAAGCTGTTTGACGCAGGTACTCCCTCTGTTCTCTGAGTCCATCTTGCCGTAGCTGTTACGGACATAAAGCCGTTGAATGCCATGAATACAATCAGAAATGTTGTAATAATTGCACCTGCTCTTTTAGGGATTTTTTCAATAAGCTTTGCTGTCCACGGATACAGATAACGCACCCAGACAAGACCGAGGAATCCCCAGATAAGGGCATACATAAGATTAGTTCTGCCGTCAAGGTTAAACGGAGTGTCACTGTAGTCCCATGAAACCGTGCCGAACATCTGCTCCTGCAACCACGAACAGAAATACTCAAAACCTGCTCCGACAAAAGCACTTATCACAAAAACAAGCGTATCATTAAGCTTGTAAAGCTTATACAAAGCGGCTGTCAGAAAACACGCACCGCCGCCGTAAACAGGAATAAACGGACCGTAAACCATACCGACACGCATTTCAAAATGTCCGTCAACGCAGAATGCCCATATTGTTTCGAGAATCGTGCCAATGAAAGAACCGATCACAAACAGATAAAAAAGCTTCGTAAAACAGAATCCGTAGGCAAACGGCTTGTCCTCTTTGCTTTCAAAGGTTTGTGTATATTCTTTCATATTATCCTGCTTGATCTCCTCGATTTTAGCATTAATTTGCTTTACATAAGTCATATGAGTGAGATCGGGATAAGCGTGTGCAAGTCTTTTTCTTAAAATATTTTCTGTAAAAAGTCGGTTATAGTTTTCTTCAAGTTCCTGAATTTCAACCTCTGTTGCACCTTTATCCATAAGCTCGGAAGAATTTTTAAGCTTTGCAATTCTTCTGAGCAGACGAATTGTTGTTATCATTGAAAAAACATAATCAATTGCAATAATTCCGCAGAAGCAAAGAACAAGAATAAAACTTACCCAGAAAGGAATCGCTTCAACGGCTGTGCGAAGCACCGGAATTATCAATCCGACAAGCAGCATACCGAGCAATCCGAGAAAAAGTGCATAAGGAAAAGTTATATAATTGCCTATACTGAATTTTGACGAAGAAAAATCCCATGGCTTGAATTTGAGAGTTTTTTCTACAAGCACACCGACCACAACCATAAGTGCAGATAATATTAAGGTTGAACCGATGAATAAAATCAGCTTGCTGTTTTCAAACGGTTTGAGTGCCGCGTAACAAATAACCACCGAAAATCCGTACATAGGGCAAAACGGTGATGTTAAAAAACCGTTGTTACTGAATTTTTTCTCAAGAAGAAGCGAACGAAAACTGCTCGCCACCCAGCCAAAAAACGAGAAAATTACAAAGTACCACAACAGGTCGAGTAAAAATTGCATTTCCTATCCCCCACAATTTTATGTAACAAATCGGACACAGAATTCTGTGCCCGAAAAATTGCCGTAAATTTTACATCCTTTATGCCTTTGGTACATCATCTTTCCAGAGCTCTTTAATTGCGGTAACATTGCCCGCAAGTCCCTGAATATCAGACGGAATGATAATCTTTGTAGCCTTGCCGTCAGCGGCTTTACCAAATGCCTCAAGAGATTTAAGCTGAATAATCCTGTCGGTAGGAGCAGCCTCATTGAGCATTTTAAGTGCGTCGGCATTAGCTTTCTGGACTGTGAGAATAGCCTCAGCTTCACCCTGTGCCTCACGGATTTTCTGCTCCTTAACAGCGTCGGCTTTAAGAATTGCAGATTCCTTCATACCCTCTGCAACGAGAATCTGACTGCGTTTTTCACCCTCTGCATCAAGAATTCTTGCACGGCGCTCACGCTCTGCCTTCATCTGCTTTTCCATCGCATCCTGAATTTCACGGGGCGGAAGAATGTTTTTAAGCTCGACACGGATTACCTTAATGCCCCATGCGTCGGTTGCCTCGTCAAGAATCACTCTGATTTTACCGTTGATTGTATCACGGGATGTGAGTGTGTTATCAAGCTCAAGATCACCGATGATATTACGCAATGTTGTTGCAGTAAGATTTTCAATAGCGCTGAGCGGTCTTTCTACACCGTAAGTATAAAGCTTTGGATCGGTAATTTCAAAATACACAACCGTGTCAATCTGCATGGTGACATTATCTCTTGTGATCACGGGTTGTGGAGGGAAGTCGATCACTTGCTCTTTTAGTGAAACTTTCTTTGAAATTTTGTCGATGAACGGAATTTTTACATGCAAGCCTGTTGACCATGTTACATGATATGTTCCGAGTCTTTCAATTACATATGCGTGTGCCTGTGGCACTACCTTGACATTGCTTACGATTACTATAAGCAGGATTAAAAGGATAATTCCTAAAATAATAAGTCCTAACATTATTTACCTCTCATTCTGTTACGGGTTCTACTATGAGCTTTACGCCCTCTATTGCAAGAACCTTAATTTTTGTTCCTTTTAAAAGCGGTGCTTTGTCGGACTTTACCGTCCAAGTTTCCGCACCAACTTTTGCCTGTGCTGTTTCGTCAATATCGGTTAAATCAGTCAGCATAAACCCGACTTGACCTATGTGGCGGTCTGCGTTTGTTCCCGTTGTTTTATTACGCTTTTTAAAGCGTTTTACAAGCGGTCGTGTCACAATCAGCGATACAAGTGACACAACAAGGAACACCGCCGACTGGATTGTTATGTCGCTTGTAAATATAGTTGTTATTGCGGCACAAACCGAGCCGAGAACGAACCATATTGATACAAGCTGTGTTGTAAAGCCTTCGCAAAGTAACATAAATATTGCAAAGCCTATCCACACTATCGGCATATATTGCTCCATAGAGCTGTCACCCTCCTTTTCGCATAATTTTAACATAATATTATATATTAGTCAAACTATTTTATTGCTATTTTATGCGTTTTCTATCGAACATTTTCATCATTCAAAGCAGTCCGTCTTATATTATGTTTTGAGGTTTACTTGTATTCTATTCAAGCATTAAAAAGGAGGCTCTTTCGAGTCTCCTTACCGCAAATGTTCTACCCTACATTATTGTAAAAAGTGTCTTAGTAAGTTAATTGATGTTATATATTTTTGCGTAGTAAGCCTTGACAAAGGCATCAACCATGTTGACAATTAGGCAAACTGCAATTAAATACTCAAAAAATGCAATAAAGTCATTAAATGTAGCTGTGCTAAGACCACCATTTTGACCTAAAAGGCTAATAACAGGTTTTATAGCAATGGTAAGCGCACCTGCTATCATTCCTGCAGGAAACGATCTTCCATTGTGAACTATCTCCTCAATTTTTGGCAACTTTTTTTCAAACAAATACTTTACATAGATAAAATAACAAAGAACATATATTGCAATCTTAAATATAGCATATATCGCATTAAAAGCAGTAAACTCAAACGCAAAAAAACACGAAAGCAAAAATAATATTATAGAAACATAAAAGTAAGTTATAGCACTATTTAGTATTACACTCCATTTTGTTTTGTAATGATACACAAATACAGTTACAATTGACATAATACAAGACAAAATTCCTGCAGTTATAAGAAATGGTACTACACGGTCATCAAAAAATGAAAAGCCTTCAAGTGGGTGAGCTTGCATTGTAAAAATTTGAAGTGTTATAACTGATACCATTAAAAAGTTGTATGCAAAATAGCTTAACATTTTAAATATTAAATCAGGAACTCGCATTGATAAATATCTGAGATTCACAAATGTTTTAATTTTGCTATAGCTATATGTTTTAATATCAATATTCATAATCATCTATGCTACCTTTTAATACCAAGATTTTATATGTTCTCTTCCTATTTTTCCGTTCCATTCAATTCCATCAACTAGTACGGAAACTCTTTCGAGCCTCCTTTCAGCAAATGTTCTACCCAATATCAAAAATCAAGCGAACAACAACGTTATACAATATGTGCAAAATATCAAAAAAACTAATTTCAATTGCAGAAAAATAGATATTTTAAAATTCTTTCTTACAATTATTTCGACACCTCTATATTTTACAATCTGGCGATATTTTATTAAAGTTGCAAGCAGAAGGCATAAACTAAAAAGCACACAGAAAATAAAAATCCAAAAGCTAATTGCATAACTGTCGATAAAAACATACCTAATATATATAATTGATAAGACTCCTATACAGGAAAATATATAATTAGGAACGGTGTAACAAAAAATAGTTTTTTCAGTAAAATACTTTTCAAAAGGTGGAACGATTGAAATATTGGTTGCGTCATATGCTTCTCTAGAATCATACAATCGTTTTAAGCCTATAATGAGTTGATATATTCCAAAAATAATTATTGAGTTCATGTACTGTAACTCTTCACTTTCATAAAATTCGGCGACAGACAAATAAATATAATTTTGAAAATGTGAATCAACCAGTATCCACGAAGACAATATTTGAGTTATAAAAAACCACAAGAGTAAGCTCGTATAACACAACGGTCTTTTGCTTTGATCATATTTTAACACATCATATTTTACGGTAAAAAATATGAGCAGAAAACTAATCAAAAACAACAATATTGTTAAAACAATGCCAAACACATCTGTTGTTTTAATAGATTTATAGCATGGCAACATAAAGCTTAAAGTACTAAAAATGTATAAATGAAAACTACCAGTAATAATATTAACAATCATATTAACAACTGTAGTCAAATAAGAAATCAAAAAAAGCAAAAGAGAAAGTAGATATACTTTCTTTTTTTTACACACCACACCACTTTCTTTCATTTTCACTACTCCATTTATTACTCCAATATGTCGATAAGGAAATTGTTACTAAAGAAGCTACCACTGAACATGCCATACTTCCTCGCATAATTTTAACACAATATTATATATTAGTCAAACTATTATATTGCTATTTTAAAAGCTTAATAATTGCTCATTGCCCTTGCTGTGCTTGTCATATATTATGTTTTGATTGAAGTTTGTATTCTCTATTCAAGCATTAAAAAGGAGGCTCTTTCGAGCCTCCTTACCACAAATGTTCTACCCTACCTTATTGTAAAAAGTGTCTTAGTAAGTTAATTGATGTTATATATTTTTGCATAATATGCCTTAACTAAAGCGTCTATTATATTAATGATTAAGCAGACAGCACCAATATATTCAGTTAGTGCAATCAAATCATTAAATATCATAGAACTTATAACACCATTTTGACCTAAGAGGCTAATAACAGGTTTTATAGCGATGGTAAGAGCAACTGCTATCATTCCTGCAGGGAACGGTTTTCCATTGTAAACTATTTCCTCGATTTTCGGCAACTTTTTCTCAAACAAATACTTTACATAGATAAAATAACAAAGAACATATATTGCAATCTTAAATATAACATATATCACATTAAATGCCGTAATCTTAAACTCAATAAAACATGAAAGTAAAAGCATGGTAATTGAAACATAAAAGAATGTCACTCCCCTGTTTAGTATCACACTCCATTTAGTTTTATAGTGATAGATAAATACGGTTACAATTGACATAATGCAAGACAAAATTCCTGCAGTAATAAGAAATGGTACTACACGATCATCAAAAACCGAGAAACCTTCAAATGGGTTAACTTGCATCATAAATATCTGAAAGGTTATAATTAATACCATTAAAAAGTTGTATGCAAAATAGCTTAACATTTTAAATATTAAATCAGGAATTCGCATTGATAAATATCTGAGATTCACAAATGTTTTAATTTTGTTATAGCTATATGTTTTAATATCAATATTCATAATCATCTATGCTACCTTTTAATACCAAGATTTTATATGTTCTCTTCCTGTTTTTCCGTTCCACTCAATTCCATCAACCAGTACGGAAACTCTTTCGAGCCTTCTTTCAGCAAATGTTCTACCACATTTTAGTATTGTAAAAAAATGATTTGTTGTAAATTTATTGTGACAAATTATTTACAAATTATAATTTTGTGATTATCAGCAGTTACAACATAGTTACTAAAGTTATTAATACAAGTATAGTAATGATAATCTTTTTCGCTCAATGTTGGGATAGAATCAGCTACTATGCTAAAATGAGAATTTTTATTATCGCTCACATTCATTTCACCAAAATTATTGGAATTGATAATAACATAAAAATCATTTGTATCAAGATATCTTCTCACCAATACTCTGCATTCCTTAGTATCTATATCAGCTAACATATGCGTCGGATTATTTGGAGCGAATTGATAACCTTTGTCTGTTTTAGAGTAATAATACACCCTATTATTGCCCACGCACATTACTGAATTTTCACCCTCAATAACGGCATTTAAATTATCATTTTTATTAAAAGCAGTGAATATTTCCTCAACGGAATTATAATATACATTTGAATGCACGGGAAAAGGTACATTACATGCTAAATAAAAACACAATTCAGCTACTATAAATGCACTAATAATCAAAGTAGGGACTTTATGCTTAATTTTTAGTTTGATAATTATGCAAGCAACAATCAAGTATAATAAAACAATTCCTACGATAACAAATATTAATATTGTAGAAACCACAAACATCATCCTCCTAATGCAGGTATTAAAACTTTAAACACAAGACCTGCACCAACAATGCTGGGTATCGATGATGCAGCATACATCAGCATACTACTAGTAACAGAATTAGAACTACCTCCCAAATATACAGTTGTACCAGTCGAATTATCCCATTTCGTAAAACCAACTTCTGTTTCTGTCACAAAATTATTGCATTTTTTGTAGGAAATATACATTGAGATATCACCGTTAATTTTAGCATAACTGAAACCAACACCATCACTACCAAAACTCATACTTATATCAAGAGATAACGACTTAACGCCAAAGGTGTGTGTTATGCCAGAGTTCCTATTACCATAGTTATCACTATAGCTATACAAATCTTGATTATAGTATACTGTAGGCGAACCCAATGAATATGTATGAGTCGATATATTGGTGGTAGTTTTTTCCCCGCATCTAAAATTCACTGGTGCATAGTCAGAATTAATCAGTTTAGTTTCACTGGTATGTGATACAGATGTAGAACTATTTGAACCCATCCATGGGCAAATCGCAGCCATTGCTGTTAACGCACTTTCAACTACAGTTGCAGCAATATCCGAAAACCAACTATCTCCACCCGTATCAGCACGACTTACAGGATTATTAGCGCAATATGCAAAAGTATTTCCGTCAAGAATAGATGTACCAGCCTGAAAATAACCATCGGCATTGATAAAACGATGAGTTACGGCATCATAGTAACGGCTCATCAGGTAGTAAAGACCTGTTTCTGTGTCCTGATAATAGCCTCTGTAACGGAATGGATTCAAATTACCGATATGGTTCGGGCTTGTGATTGCATTGCCGTTATTATCGGTTATTGAAATCACATTACCCCAAGCATCATACTCATAGTGCGCTTTGAGTTCGCCTGCTCCGTTGTATATTCCTACAATGTCGCCACGGGAATTATGGGTGTAGTAGTATGAATACTCGGTACCGCCGTCAGTCAGGGTGTATCTGACATTATACAAAATTCCGTTTGCATCATATGAATAGTAGAATTTTGCATCGCCACGGGTTTCATACAATAGCTGACCATTGAGGTACGCATATGTGTATTTTACTCCGTTTACGGTTTTAGTTGTACGAACACTGTCACTGTCATAGCCATAGCTTATGCTTGTATCACCGTTTGTGAGTGTTGCAAGCTGTCTGCCGTTTTTCCATGTCATTGACATTCCGTCACGATATGTAAGCGGATTGCCGATTTCATCGTAGGTTATGTTCTGACCGTTATATGATGTGAGAATATCTCCCCAATTTGAATTGTTGTATTCATACGCATTGCTTGTTGTACCGTTTGAATCGGTAACAGTTTCGGATATAAGGTTACCGCCGGCATCGTAAGTATAGTTATAAACTTTACCGTTCAGCTTATCATCTACACTAACAAGCTGATTCATCATATCGTAACCGTAATGATACTGTAAAACTCCGTCTTTGGTAACATCAGTAATATTACTGCGAGCATCATACTTATATTCATACTTCTCACCGTTGATAGTTTCGGATTTCAACTTTTATCGTAGTAATAACCACGATAGCTGAACAGGCAGAATGTAGAAAAGTCAAAATAATATAGACCCACAAAAAATAATGTAATTATTATAATGTTTTTATCATTTTTTCAATAGAGTTTTTTACAAGCTTTTTATCAAGATTTGTTTGAATTAATAAGGAAAGATTTTTAGCAATAAAAATATCATTAGCGTATTTTTTTAAATCTTTTAACGTGATCTTTTCATATTTTTCTTTTCTTTTTATTGGCTCAGATATTACTGATGGATATAATACAAAATCACATAAAACATAATTGCTATTAAGCTCGTTAGAGTTGTCTAAATCGAATAATTGATTTTTTGTAAAAAAGTTGATGGATGTCAAATAATCATTTGTTGAAATTTCTTTTCTAAAATCTACAAGCGATTTAAAGAAATGGTGCAGACTTTCAATAAAGTCAGAATTATTTACACTGAAAGAAATTGACAGTCGGCGAAATCCACAATAGCATGTTAAATTAGTATAGATATCATCTGTAAAATTATAATTTTCTCTTAAAATCATTGACAGCAGACTTCCGCAACCTTCACCAAGTATACTTAAAAGAAGTCTTACAGTTTCATAGTTATAATCTTTATTAATATCAAAAAAGATTGTTATATCACTAATATCTGTATCATTAGAGATTAGTGAATACCTGTTACTGATATTTCTTTTTTCAAAATGCAGTGGATAACAGATAATTGTTTCGGCGAGTTTTCCAGAAGAATTAATTTGGGAAAGAATATTTTGAACTGTCAAAAAATCCTCGTCCGAATAATTACCAGTGATAGCTACACAAGAATTGTTACTGCAAAAATATTTATCTTTCCAAGAGTTAATATCTTTTAAAGATATTGATTGTACAGATTCAATCGTACCCATAATAGTTTTTTCGTATTTGGTATCTTTAAAGTAGTAACTATCAATCCAATTATCAAATGTTTGATAATCATTTTCAATTTGCTTGTAAACAACTTCTTTTTCAATTTTAACTATATCATCAGTCCAGTCAAATTTATTTAGGCATTTTGTGATAAGTTTAAATGCTTTAATAAATGAGTCGGGTGTTACGGTGATTGAAAAGCTAACATAATCGTGAAATGTTTTTGCTGCAATTTCTGCTCCCATGCACTGCATTTCATAATACAATTGTTTCTGGGGCAAATTATCCCATTGTCTAAAAAACAAATGCTCAATCAGATGCGTAATTCCGTTATTGATTTGATCTTCATATAATGAACCAACTTTGAAATTAACGCTGATAGTAACACTATGAACATTATCAAGTTTCTGTGATATAAAAGTTATTCCGTTTTTTAATTTAACTAATTTCTTTTCCATATTTTAACCAAAAGCCTTACTGGCACTATCCCAAAGCAATGCAATAGTAGGTACAAGTGCAACATCATCCGCAACTCCAGCACCGGTAACATCATTACCTACTAAATATATAACTGCAACCGCACAAGCTAAACATATACCAAAATTACCCATGCGCTCTTCAAATGGTGTTTCAGTTAAATGTTTTACTCCGTTGCCTTTAGGAACCCTACTATGTTCCTCGCCGTTGGGATGAGCAACATTACGTTCGCGATCGCCGGATTTTTGCCTGTTTTCTGACCCTTTTTTAGAGTCTTTTCTTGTTGTCCAGTTACTATCTCCTTTTGTATTTTTATTATTTTTAGAAGATTCAACATAATACTTGTTAGATTCAACATAATACTTGTTCCCAGAATTTGAACCGTTAGATTTGCAACTATTACAAAAACCCGGTACACCCGGAACTGCTGTTTTTATAACCCAATATTTACCGATATATGTTCCCGCACTCGTATATTGAGGTTCATAACATAAGCCCGTTGGATCTGCAAACATAATCGGATTATTACCACAATATGAATGCATATTAGCATCCAGAATATTACCGCCTGACTGGAAATAACCGTCAGCATTAATAAATCTGTGAGTAACAGGGTCGTAATAACGGCTCATTAGATAGTAGAAACCTGATTCTGTATCGTAGTAATAACCTCTGTAACGGAACGGATTCAAGTTACCGATATGGTTCGGGTTTGTAATTGCATTTCCGTTATTATCGGTTATTGAAATCACATTACCCCAAGCGTCATATTCATAATGTGCTTTGAGCTCACCTGCTCCGTTGTAAATTCCGACAATATCGCCACGGGAATTATGGGTGTAGTAGTAGGAATACTCGGTACCGCCGTCAGTCAAAGTGTATCTGACATTATACAAAATTCCATTTGCATCATATGAATAATAGAACTTTGCGTCGCCACGAGTTTCATACATAAGCTGTCCGTTAAGATAAGCATATGTGTATTTCACGCCGTTCACGATTTTAGTTGTACGAACACTGTCGCTGTCATAGCCATAGCTTATGCTTGTATCACCATTTGTGAGTGTTGCAAGCTGTCTGCCGTTTTTCCATGTCATTGACATTCCGTCACGGTATGTCAGAGGGTTGCCGTTTGCATCGTATGAAATATTACTGCCGTTAACCTTTTGTTTTACTTTATTGATACCATGATGCTGATAATTACTTCAAAGTATATCAGCATCATAGTGAAATTTTATTGTGATTTAATAGATAGAGCTAATAATCACAAAATATTTTGATTAATAATATGACGGACTATGACATTGCCATGCATATTGAGTGCCTATTGGGCATCCACAAGCACGGCACTGAGTTTGTTTTAAGGTAAACAACGGTGAAGAGTACCAGTTTTGTTGATATTATGTAGATTCAAAAGATTCTGCAATTTGCATAAGGGTTTCGTCATTTACATTATCAGAACTAACAAATAATAAGATTTCATTTTTTTCAGATCCAAAATCCAAAAATCTCATTTTCTGTTCTGTTCCGTCAACAGAAACCATAGCTTCACCATAAACAGCACCATTTGAGATTACATTACTTGAAATTGTATATAAGCTTTGAAATTGACTTGAAAATGCATTCGTTTCAACAATACCTACTGTATAAGAACTATCATCTTTAAATTCACTAAATGAATTACTTTGAAAAATATAAATATTCTTTTTATCATTAGCATTATCGCTATAAAAATACATTAAATTTTCAGCATAAGAAATATCCCAGTTTTCCGGGACTTTAATTGTTCCGCATCTAATATTAATGCTCGTACAATTAGAAAAATCAGTATTACATCCAAACAACATTACACACAATACCATAACTAAAAATATTGATAATATCTTCCTCATTTAAAAATACCTCACTATGTCACGAATCAGGGATGCCATCGCCCATATTTTACTATCGTATGTATATACAGCCACCTTTTTACCGTTTTCATACACATTCTCTACATTACCTGTATCGGTGTAATTATAGCTGTAATCCAGAACCCTATCAGAACTCAACTTATAACTGATACCGCCAACCATATTGGTAGTAGCATTGCTTTCACTACCGTGATAATAAGAATACTGCTTTGTAAATACGGTATCGCTCTTGTTCTGTTTTGTTGTTACAGTTGACACTCTGCCGAAATCATCTGTTGAGGTTTCGTTAGTTACGCCGTCATTGCTTACAAACGACTTTCCGTCTTTATCAGTACCTGTTGTAATAGTCTTTGTCTGACCGTTTACAGATGTCTTTTCAACTGTATTGCCGTTTGAATCGGTAATAATGTAGTGAGTAAGACTGCCGTCAGATGATGTGCGTTATTCGCTTTCAAGCGAACCGTCAAATGTGTAATAGTAATATGAGGTTTCGCCGCTTGAATGATCAACTGCTTTTGTAACAAGACCTTGCTTGTTGCAAATCATCTCGGCAATCTTGCCTGTTTCGCCTGTGATTAAAGAAATATTACTGTAATCATCGTAGGTGTATTCAAAATAATCACCGTTTGCGTAGGTTGTTTTTGCGAGATTGCCGTTACTGTCATAGGTATTGCTTGTAATTGCAACATTGCCTATTTTTGTTGCAACAAGGTTATAGAATACATAAATAGTATCTTAATTATTCGACTTCGATATAAAATTCATTCTCTCTGATATCCCACAATGCATCATCGTTTTTAGTTAATCGCAAAGAAGATAAACCTAACAAATCATCATATTCAGAACAAGTATATACCTTACTGAACCCTATGTAATATTCCTCGTTATCATTTGTCAGTATTTTGTATCCCACATCAATTGACTCTACCTTATTCCCATAGTAATATTCACCACTACCCATCGGACCGGTAGCCAGTTCATATTCCTTTATTCCACTATGTAACCTCGCAACAAATTTCTTTAATTTTTCATCAATATTTTCAATTTCAGTCAAAGCTTTTTTTGAAAACATTAATGATAATGATTTATTTTTGGAACAATTAATATATTCTGAAATTTCAGCCATTGTATTATCAGCAATATTTTGATCATTACTGTACAATTTGTGTATCTCACTGCAAGATGACAGAAAAAAAGCCATAGCAAATAAGCTTAACAATATTTTTAAAAATCTTTTCACTTGCAATACTCCTTTTTTAAAATTCAAAGGCTCCAGTACACCACTGACGAACAATTGTAAAAAACATCGTAGTTAAATGAGTAGTCAAAACCGTTGTGTGTAATTTTCGATACAGAGCCTAAACCACTGTATGTATGTATATAAATTCTCAGATTCACCGTTTCTAACAGATGTAAGGTTTCCTAATGAATCATATGTGTAGCTTGTCACATTATCCTCAGCGTCAGTAATCGAAGTTACATTACCGTTGACATCGTAGGCATACTTTGTTGTACTTCCCTGTTCATTGGTTTCAGCCGTTACATAATTGCCTGTGCTGTCATATTCAGAACTTGTCTGCACAAACGGTTTTGTTTTGTCAACAGATTCGGACAATACTTCATAATCAACATAATTGTCAACCTCTGTATCATCGTCTGAATCGTTACCTGCACTGACCGAAGAATCATCTTTTGAATCTTCTGATTGTTTAGTCACATACCCCGTTGCTAAAATATTCAGTTCAGCGTTGGTAACCGTCATTTCATTTTCATTATAACCATAAACAAACGCAAATGCAATATAATTTACAATTTCATTTGTTTTTTCAGGAGTTACAGATAGTGATACCTGCTGATAAGCATCTGTGTCAGCACTAAAGTTCTGATAATGAAATTCGGGTGTACTGCTGTTATTATAGTAAATATTGAGTGCAATGCCGAATGTTCTGTTTTCGTTTGAAAGCGGAACTGAATTTGACTTTGCTGTACCGTTAATTTTAAACGATACTCCCGCTCTGCCTACTTTTACATTCTAATAGGATATATTTGTTACCCAATGAGTTATCATCAGTGCAAAACCTGTAAAGAATGCGGTATTATCTTCACTTGTAGGGTTTTCAACCTTTAGTGAAGTTGTTCCGAGATACTGATAGTAACCGTCCTCTTCTGTTGCAGGTGAATTATCGACTGTTACCTTACCGCCTGTACTCGTTGTACTGCCCTTTGTGCCGTCAGTACCGTATTCGGTAATATTAGTTACTTTACCATTTGAGTAGGTGAATTTATGTGTCGGCAGGGATTTCATATAGCTGTCGGACACACCCGAAATTGAAATTTGACATAGCACCAAAGAGCAATCAGATAAGACATCTGCTACCTGAATGTTTGTTACTACACTCCTAATTGTGGCAACTTACAAATTTCAAGTTCAATTGTCATGGTATTAAAAGATTTGTTTAAACTTCCTATTGCAATTTGCGAATTTTTTATGATTTAAAAAAACTTACACACTTTTCTTGTCAAAGCCGTGATAAAACAGCATTACAACTTTACAAACAAAATCAAAGGCACAGCTGAACGGATTTTTCCGTAAGCTGTGCCTTGTTCTTAGTTGTGTATCACTTGCTTTTTTACAATTTCTGTTGCTTATAAATTTCATACATTCTTATTTTTCGGCTTTCCGCAACTATTGACATTGAGCCTATTTAGTTTACAATTCGAGGGAATTTACATTCAGCAAGAACTCATAAAGTCAGAGATGAAGTATTCCGTCCTTGTCCGTCCAAGACTTCATTGAAGTTTTGCTGATAATAATCTTTTTAAAGAAATCCTTTGTATTCTTCAAAGGTCTGAGTTCGGTTTCAAGTTTAGTTACTGCTTGTCGGTGTTTTTATGTTTATGAAGTTTTAATTCTGTCAAATTTAAAAGCACGGTTATAATACTAATCAAAAATATTATTGTCAGCCATAATGACGCTGTAAATGTTCTTGAGAACAGATTTACAAGCATTTTATTTCCTGTTAGGCTTTGTGAGTTTAGTGTTTGTGCATTATCGACAAGCACATTCAGGTAATTTGAAATGTCGAAAATGTTATCATTCGGTATATATTTTGAGGGGATAAAAATGCTGAAATCACAAATATTAAACGCAATCAAAAGCACGGCAGGTATTCCTGCAAAAACAAGCACAAGTGCAACATATTTTAGCGGAATATTTTTTAGCGATTTCAGAAAGTAGTT
>ENA-USUG01005307-USUG01005307.1-human-gut-metagenome-genome-assembly--contig:-NODE-5307-length-14860-cov-5.319489_pt1 | contig 14860 bp, 15 predicted proteins | sample MGYA00250059_ERZ773394 | MGnify/ENA primary metagenome ERZ773394 (study PRJEB29103, sample SAMN06111957) | human gut metagenome | biome: human gut; feature: ankylosing spondylitis patient; material... | reverse complement strand
GAGGATGCCAGTCTGGCAAAGACTCGTTTTCTTAACAATATGTCACATGACATCCGTACTCCTATGAATGCAATTCTGGGTTATGCACAGCTTATGGAGGAAGAACTAAAAGGAAAGGATCTGCCTGAAACTTCAGATCATCTGGAAAAATTGCGGCAGTCGGGAAATCTTCTTCTGTCAATCATAAATAATGTACTTGATATGGCCCGGATTGAGAGCGGAAAGATGGAAATTGATGAGAACTATGGCCGGATTGAAGATATTCGGCAGACTTTATTTGAAATATTTGATGATGAAGCAAAGAAAAAGAATATTGCACTTCATTACACAATAAATGTAGAGCATGAACATATACTGACAGATACTACCAAGGTAAAAGAAATATTTGCGAATATCCTGAGCAATGCCATAAAATATACTCCATCCGGTGGTTCTGTTATGGTAAACATAGACGAATTAGTATGTGATGAGCCCGGGTACATGATGGTAAGGACCAGGGTGAGCGATACCGGAATCGGTATGAGCCAGGATTATCTGACAAAGATTTTTGACGCATTCACGCGTGAGCGAAACACTACAAAGAGCAAAATCACAGGAAGCGGATTGGGAATGTCAATCGTAAAGAAATATGTTGATCAGCTCGGCGGAACAATAGATGTGGAGAGTGAGCCTGGAAAGGGCAGCACCTTTACTGTAACACTAAAACACAGGATAGCGGATGAAAGCTATTATGCAAAAAAACACGATGAAAGCTCGGGAACAGCCAGTGAAATCCTTGAAGGCAGGAATATCCTTTTGGCAGAGGACAATGATCTGAATGCAGAGATTGCAGAAGCAATACTTGAGCGTGCCGGTCTTAAGGTTGAACGTGTGGAGGATGGCATTCAGTGTGTAAACAGGATAATAAAAATGCCGGCGAGAACATATGATATGATCCTCATGGATATACAAATGCCCCAAATGAATGGTTATAAAGCAACACAGGAAATCAGACACTTGCCAGATAAGGATAAAGCGTGTATACCGATCATTGCAATGACGGCAAATGCATTTGAAGAAGATAAGCGGGATGCTGTTGCAGCCGGAATGAATGACCATATTGCAAAGCCGGTTGATCTGAGTATTTTAATATCTGTCATCGCAAAATATATAGGATGAAACAAGTTAAAGCCTGTTATTGCGTTCTAAAAAAAAATCCTGTATAATACCAAACTGTAATATTGTATCATTCAGCGAACAGAGAAATACGCTGTGAATCATTAAAAGAAGTCAGGAGGACATAAGTACATGCGAGTCGATGCGGACGATTTTGCCCGACCTTGCAGCTGCGGGAGGGAGCACCACATAGACGTTAGAGAAATTGTAATTGAATCAGGAGCTATCGGGAAACTGGAAAAGGAAATGTCAGACGGTGATCTGAAAGAATATATTTCCCCGCTTCTGATCTGTGACACGAACAGTTACAAAGCTACAGAGGAACTGATGGAGGATATCTATGACCGGTGTCAGGTACTGATCCTGGATGCTGAAGGTCTTGAGGCAGATGAGCGTGCCGTGGAGATCGTGGAGAATTATATGGAAGAGGACATCGATCTTGTTCTTGCAGTTGGAGCAGGGACGATCCATGATCTCAGTCGTTTTGTCGCCCATCAGTACCGGATCCCTTTTGTCTCTGTGCCCACCGCAGCCAGTTCAGACGGATTTACTTCCACAGTAGCAGACATGACCTGGAATGGTGTAAAAAAAGTATTTCAGGCATCTGCGCCGCTTTTTGTCTTTGCGGATACAGATATTTTTGCAGAGGCGCCTGCAAGGCTTACAGCAGCCGGGGTGTCGGATATTCTGGGAAAATACATTGCGCTGGCAGACTGGAAGATAGCAAGTATTCTTATGAATGAATACTATTGTACAGAGGTGGTAAATCTGGAAACAAAAGCGATCCGGACTGTTAAGGATAATCTGAAAGAAATCGCAGCAGGAGAGAAAGATGCATGTGAGAAGCTGATGTATGCACTGATCCTTTCCGGACTGGCCATGCAGATGACAGGAAACTCCAGACCGGCATCCGGAGCGGAACACCATATGGTCCACCTCTGGGATATGGAAGTGGTCAATGGCCATCTGAATGCTCTTCACGGTGAGAAGGTTTCAGCAGCAACCATGTTGGTCCTTCTGGAATATAAAAAACTTGCAGATGCTATCAGAAGAGGAACCTGCAGAGTGCATGCTTTTGCAGACGGAGACAGAGAACTCCTGCAGGAGACCTTCGGCAGAAAAGGGATTCTTGGAGCACTTGAAAAAGAAAACACTCCGGAACTTCTGGATGATGTGAGCATAGAAACATTTTCCGGTGCACTTCCGGAAATCCTTAAGATCATAGATTTTCTTCCGGCAGTTACAGATATGCAGGAGATGATGAGTATCGTCGGCTGCATAAGCAGAGTCCGGGATATCGGACTGCCGGGAAAAGCAATCGAGGAAAGTCTCAGACTTGCACCGTATACAAGAAGAAGGCTGAGCCTTTTAAGACTCCGGAAAATGCTCACATACTGAGCGGGAACAGCTCATAAAAGGTTCTTTTGACTTGACATAAATTTTCAGGAAAGGCAGTGATGAACGGTTTGATGAGAGTAGGAATGGGATATGATGTACATAAACTGACAGAGGGCAGGAAGCTGATCCTTGGTGGTGTTGATATTCCCTGGGAAAAAGGTCTTTTGGGCCATTCGGATGCGGATGTTCTGATCCATGCGATCATGGATGCACTTCTGGGAGCTGCGGCTCTTGGAGATATCGGAAAGCATTTTCCGGATACAGATCCTGCATATAAGGGAATCTCCAGTGTGAAACTTCTGGTGCATGTTGCCGGATTACTGAAGGAGAACGACTATGCGATCGGAAATATAGATGCTACCATCATTGCTCAGAAACCGAAGATGGCGCCGCATATTCCGAAGATGAGAGAAAATATCGCAGAAGCACTTGGGATTAAAATATCACAGCTGAATATCAAGGCGACAACAGAGGAAGGCCTTGGATTTACAGGACAGGGAGAGGGTATCTCCTCACAGGCGATCTGCTCCCTGTACAGAATCGGGAAATTGGAGGAAGAGTAACATGAAGATTTTTAACACACTGACACGCAGAAAAGAGGAATTTGTACCTCTGGAAGAAGGAAAAGTTAAAATGTATGTCTGCGGACCTACGGTATACAATCTGATCCATATCGGAAATGCCCGTCCTATGATCATTTTTGATACGGTGCGCAGATATATGGAATATAAAGGATATGAAGTAAATTATGTATCCAACTTTACCGATGTAGATGACAAGATCATCAAGAAGGCCATTGAAGAGGGTGTTTCCGCAGAGGAAATCTCTACCCGTTATATCAAAGAGTGCAAGAAGGATATGGCCGATATGAATGTAAAACCTGCTACAACTGCACCCCAGGCTACACAGGAGATCCAGGGCATGATCGACATGATCCAGACTCTTATTGATAAAGGATATGCATATCCGGCAGCTGACGGGACCGTTTATTTCCGTGTAAAGAAATTCAAAGATTATGGCAAGCTTTCTCATAAGAACCTGGATGATCTCCAGTCGGGATTCCGTTCTCTTAAGGTATCCGGTGAGGATCAGAAGGAAGATCCGTTAGACTTCGTGCTCTGGAAACCAAAGAAAGAGGGTGAGCCGTCCTGGCCGTCACCGTGGTGCGACGGACGTCCTGGCTGGCATATTGAGTGCTCTGTTATGTCTAAGAAATATCTTGGAGAAGAGATCGATATCCATGCAGGCGGTGAGGATCTGATCTTCCCGCATCATGAGAATGAGATCGCACAGAGTGAGTGCTGCAATGGTAAAATTTTTGCAAGATACTGGATGCATAATGGTTTCCTTAACATCGACAACCGCAAGATGTCCAAATCTCTCGGAAACTTCCGTACCGTTCGTCAGATCGGTGAACAGTATGATCTTCAGGTCCTTCGTTTCTTTATGCTGAACGCACATTACAGAAGTCCGCTGAACTTCAGCGCAGATCTGATGGAAGCAGCAAAGAACTCTCTGGAGCGTATCCTTGAGGCGGCAGGCAAGCTCAGTGACCGTAAAGACAATGGGGCGTCAGAGAATATCACAGAGGAAGAGCTTGCGCTTCTCAAAGAGGCAGAAGGTTTTGTTACCAAATTTGAAGCGGCCATGGATGATGATTTTAATACCGCAGATGCGCTTGCGGCAATTTTTGAGCTTGTTAAATTTGCCAACACAAACGTAGATGAGAACAGCTCAAAAGAGTTTGCAGGTGGCCTTTATGAGGAACTTTTTAAGCTCAGTGATGTGCTGGGATTGAAAATCGAGAAAAAAGAAGAGATTCTTGACAAAGAGATCGAGGATCTGATCCAGGAGCGCCAGGCTGCAAGAAAGGCAAAGGATTTCAAGAGAGCAGATGAGATCCGTGATGAGCTCCTGAAAAAAGGTATCATCCTCAAAGATACAAGAGAAGGTGTGAAATGGCAGAGAGCTTAAAGAAACTTAAAGAGCTGTTTGATCTGAAAGACGCAGATCTTCGGACTTATTCGCCGCTGACACTGGCCTATATCGGGGATGGTGTTTATGAGCTGGTGATCCGTACTATTCTTGTGAAAAAAGCGAACTGTCCGGTAAATCGTCTCCACAAAAAAGCCAGCAGCCTTGTAAAAGCATCTGCACAGTCGGGTATGATGGAGATCCTCGAACCACTTTTGACAGAAGAAGAAAAAAGTGTATATCGAAGAGGAAGAAATGCCCATTCCGCTACCATGGCCAAACATGCCACCATGGCGGATTACCGGCGTGCCACAGGGTTTGAGACGCTGATGGGATATCTTTACCTGAAAGAGGATTTTTCAAGGATACTGGAACTGGTCCATGCAGGACTTGAGAAGGAGGAAATTTAAATTGACTGAAATGATAGAAGGAAGAAATGCGGTACTTGAGGCATTTCGTTCCGGTAAATGTGTTGATAAACTGTTTATTCTGGATGGTTGTCAGGACGGACCGGTCCGCACCATCGCAAGAGAAGCCAGAAAACATGATACCATTGTAAAATTTGTTCCAAAGGAACGATTGGATTCCATGAGCGAGACTGGTGCACATCAGGGAGTGATCGCACAGGTTGCGGCTTATGATTATTCCACAGTAGAGGATATCTTAAAGAAAGCAGAAGATAAAGGAGAGCCTCCGTTTATCATTCTTCTTGATAATATTGAGGATCCTCATAATCTGGGAGCTATCATCCGTACCGCAAATCTTGCAGGTGCTCATGGTGTGATCATTCCCAAACACAGAGCAGTAGGACTGACTGCTACGGTTGCCAAGACGTCGGCAGGCGCACTGAATTATACACCGGTTGCCAAGGTTGCTAATCTGGGACAGACTATTGATGAACTGAAAGAAAAAGGCATCTGGTTCGTATGTGCAGATATGGACGGAGAGGTGATGTATCGTCAGAATCTGACAGGACCTATTGGCCTTGTGATCGGAAATGAGGGAAATGGTGTAAGCCGCCTTGTAAAAGAGAAATGTGATTTTACTACCGCGATCCCGATGAAGGGGGATATCGATTCCCTTAACGCTTCTGTAGCTGCAGGAGTCCTTGCTTTTGAGATTGTAAGACAGAGACTGTCAAAATAAATACATCAAATACAGCCATAGCTGTTCGGAGAAAAAATGTGCCGATATAATGAGATGACGGATGAAGCTCTTATCGAAAGACTTCGTGCAGGGGAATCTGCAATTGCAGATTATCTGATGGAAAAGTATAAAGGTCTGGTCAGAAAAAAGGCTCGTGCCATGTTTCTGATAGGCGGAGACACGGATGATCTGATACAGGAGGGGATGATCGGACTGTTTAAGGCAGTCCGTGATTACCAGCCAGACAGGGAGGCGTCTTTTCAGTCTTTTGCAAATATATGTATTGACAGACAGATCTATACTGCCATTAAAAGTTCAAACCGCCAGAAACATCAGCCACTGAACACTTATGTGTCTTTAAGCGACGGAGAGGCGGAAGAAAGTTTCAGAGATTCCTGTGTGGAGTATGATAATCCGGAATCGATCCTGATCGACAGGGAAAATGTGGAGGCTCTCGAAAATGAAATAAAAAAGAGCCTGAGCCCTCTGGAAAACAGGGTACTGCAATTGTATCTGGATGGAAATGGATATATGGATATTGCCCGGATCCTTGGAAAAACACCGAAATCCATTGATAATGCACTGCGGAGGATTCGTGGGAAAATTAAAAGCTATTTTTGAGAAGAGTAAATACCTCTTTCCTTTTGAATGTAAAAGTATTAAAATAATACTCATAAGGAGCAGAATAAGAAAGGAGGCCAAATTATGGCAAAGATCAATAAATACTGGGGACTTGTTGCAGTAGGAGCGCTTACCGCCGCCGCAGCAGGAGCTATCGCAGCACTTGTATCCAGACGATCCGTATGCGAAGAAGACTTTGAGGATGATTTCGAAGATCTTGATGATTTCAAGGATGACGAGAAGAAGGAAGAAAAAGAAGAGAAAGAAGTCTTCCAGGACTGGGACAAGACTGCATCTGAGACTGTAGAAGTTTCCAAAGAGGCAGAGGATGCTGAAGAGGCATCAACAGAAGCAGAAGAGGAAACACCTGCTGATGATGAATCGGAGGCCGAAGCAGAAGAGACAGAAACAGAAGAAACAAAGACAGAAGAGTAAAAAGAGAATCCTGCGTGCTGTGTCTGTGAGCGACAGCACACAGGATTTTTTGTGCTATAATCATGAAAATATGAATTTTTAAAAAAATAAAAATAATGTATTGACAATATAACAATCATCTGATAATATAAACAACTGTGAACGGCATAAACGTCGCGAAACAAGCTGCTGTGGCTCAGTCGGTAGAGCGTCGCCTTGGTAAGGCGGAGGTCACGGGTTCGATTCCCGTCAGCAGCTTTTTTTTTGTCCAAAAACAGACAATTTTTTGTTTAAATACAGGTTTTGCGGGTTTCAAAAACTCCGGATTTATGATAAGATAAAACATCAGGATGATATTTAGGAGGGAAAGCAATGGAGAACGAAACAGTTTCCAAAAACTTTATTGAAAATATTATAGACAAAGATCTTGAAGAAGGCGTTTATGACACCGTGCATACACGTTTCCCACCGGAACCTAACGGCTATCTTCATATCGGACATGCGAAATCCATTCTTTTAAATTATGGATTGGCTCAGAAATACAACGGAAAATTCAATCTCCGTTTTGATGATACCAACCCTACAAAGGAGAAATCCGAATTTGTAGAGTCCATCAAGGCTGACGTGAAATGGCTTGGTGCAGACTGGGAAGACAGACTTTTCTTTGCATCTGATTATTTTGACCAGATGTATGAGGCGGCAGTGAAGCTTATTAAGAAAGGCAAGGCCTTTGTCTGCGACCTGACTGCAGACCAGATCCGTGAGTACCGAGGAACTCTTACAGAGCCGGGTAAAGAGAGCCCGTACAGAAACCGTACTGTAGAAGAGAATCTTCAGCTTTTTGAAGAGATGCGTGAGGGCAAATACGGAGATGGCGAGAAGGTTCTCCGCGCCAAGATCGATATGGCGTCACCGAATATGAACATGCGTGACCCGGTCATCTACCGTGTAGCCCGCATGACACATCACAATACAGGAGATAAATGGTGCATCTATCCGATGTACGACTTCGCTCATCCGATTGAGGATGCTATTGAAGGCGTAACACATTCTATCTGTACACTGGAGTTTGAGGACCACAGACCGCTTTATGACTGGGTTGTAAAGGAACTGGAATATCCGCACCCACCGAAGCAGATCGAGTTTGCAAAGCTGTACCTGACCAATGTTGTTACGGGTAAACGTTATATCAAGAAACTTGTTGAGGACGGTATCGTAGATGGATGGGATGATCCAAGACTTGTATCCATCGCTGCACTCCGCCGCCGTGGATTTACACCGGAATCCATCCGTAAATTTGTAGAACTCTGTGGTGTTTCAAAGGCTAACAGTTCTGTAGATTATGCAATGCTTGAGTACTGCATCCGCGAGGACCTGAAGCTGAAACGTCCGCGTATGATGGCGATTCTTGATCCAATCAAACTTGTGATCGATAATTATCCGGAAGGACAGGTTGAGTATCTGGAAGCTCCGAATAATATGGAGAACGAGGAACTTGGAACCAGAAAGATCCCGTTCAGTGGAGAACTTTACATTGAACGTGATGATTTCATGGCAGAGCCTCCTAAGAAATACAAACGTCTCTATATTGGAAATGAAGTTCGTCTTATGAATGCATATTTTGTAACCTGTACAGGCTACGAGGCAGATGACGACGGAACGATTCGTGTAGTCCACTGTACTTATGATCCGGAGACCAAGGGTGGAAATGCACCGGACGGACGTAAGGTAAAATGAACGATCCACTGGGTGGAAGCATCCAATGCAGGTAAAGTTGAGGTAAGGCTTTACGAAAATATCGTAGATGAAGAAAAAGGTGTTTACAATAAAGAAGATGGTTCTCTTAATGTAAATCCAAATTCTCTTACGGTAACAAGTGCTTATGTAGAGCCGGAGCTTCTGAAAGCAAAAGGCTATGACAGCTATCAGTTTGTACGTAACGGTTTCTTCTGCGCGGATATCCATGATTCCAGGGAGGGAGCACCGGTATTTAACCGCATTGTATCTCTGAAGAGCTCTTTCAAATTACCGAAAGCATAAAAACTGTCAAAAAGAATACGAAACATATGACAGCAGTACACCGTGAACAGGTATCAGGGTGTACTGCTTGTTTTGTTTTATCGTCATCATTTCGGTTGCGCCCGTTTACAGAAACGGTTATACTGATAACACAGGAAAGAGAGGAATTACACATGAAGAAAATCGTGCTTGCTTCCGCATCTCCCAGGAGGCGGGAACTTTTAAGCCAGGTAGGAATCACCTTTGAAGTGAAGCCTGCCAGCGGGGAAGAACTGATCACCAGTGCAGAGCCTGCGAAAGTGGTGGAGGAACTTTCTCGTCAGAAAGCTATGTTTACGGCATATGCGCTGGAGGAAGAGAGGAACCGGGAGCTGAGAGATGTGGTTGTGATCGGTGCAGATACCGTTGTATCTTATGAGGGCAAGATCTTGGGTAAACCGGCAGATGAGACAGCTGCAATAGAGATGCTCGCTATGCTGCAGGGGAACACGCATCAGGTATATACCGGTGTAACTTTACTGATAAGAGAAGAAGAGAGATGGGAAGCTCATACCTTCCATGAGTGCACAGATGTGAGCTTTTATCCGGCGACAGAGGAAGAAATAAAGGAATATGTAAACAGCAAAGACCCAATGGATAAAGCCGGAAGCTATGGGATCCAGGGCGCCTGGGGAGCCTATGTGAAGGGAATCCGTGGTGATTACAACAACGTGGTGGGACTGCCTGTGGCAAGACTGATCTATGAGACAAAAAAACTGGGAATGAACCTGAGAGGATGAAAGATAAAATGATAAAAGCTTGTATATTTGATCTGGATGGAACAATTGCGGATACACTGGAATCCATGGCATATGTGGCGAATGAGATCATGGAAAAGTTTTCCCTGAAACCACAGCCGGCAGATAATTTTCGTTATTACAGCGGTGAAGGTGCAGATATGCTGATCAGAAGATGCCTGATCGATGCAGGAGATCCGGAACTGGTACACTACGAAGAAGTCAGGGAACTTTATCGCAGGAAATTTGATGAAGATCCGCTGTATAAAGTTGTGCCATACAAAGATATGCCGGAAACTCTTCAGAAGCTGAAACATGCAGGCCTTAAGATGGCTGTATGCTCCAATAAGCCTCATATTGCGGCACAGAAAGTGGTAAAGGCGATCTATGGCGATCTGTTTGATGAGGTGATGGGGCAGCAGGAAGGGATCCGCAGAAAGCCGGCGCCGGATGGACCACTGAAAATCGCGGGAGATTTTGGCGTAAAGCCGGAAGAATGTATGTATATCGGAGATACAAAGACTGATATGCAGACAGGAAATGCTGCCGGAATGTATACCGTTGGTGCGTTGTGGGGATTCCGCGACAGAGAAGAGCTTGAAAATAATGGTGCAGATATTGTAGCAGTTGTACCTGGTGATCTGTTTACTATTTATGAGGAGAAGCAGCATGATTAAGATGGTTGCCAGTGATCTGGATGGAACGCTGCTCATCGGTGGAAGACAGACGCTGCCGGAAGAGATATTTCCGCTGGTAAAGGAACTGAAAAAAATGGGGATCCTCTTTGTGGCGGCCAGCGGCAGACAGTATGCCAATATGAGGAATCTTTTTGCGCCGGTAAAGGACGATATGGCATTTATCAGTGAAAATGGCGGGCTTGCTGTTCAGAATGAGAAGCTTCTGTACTGCGACAGCTTCGACAAAGAACTGGTCAGTGAGATCATTCAGGCGATATGGGAAAAGCCCGGAGCGGAATTTTCCTGTTCTACAAAGGATTTTTATTATATCATGCCCAAGACAGAACATTATCGCCATCTGATGATCGAAGAAGTAAAAAACCAGTGTAAGATCATAAAGAGTTTTGATGAGATCACAGAGCCTTGTATGAAGGTTGCGGTTTACGAGAAAGAAGGAATGACGGAGGAATCCATCCGGTATTGGAGGGAACGGTTCAAGGATAGATGTACTGTTGTGACATCTGGATTTGCGTGGGTGGATTTTGTTCCATTTACCACGAACAAAGCAAAAGGGATCCGTAAATACCAGGAACTTCTGGGAATCGGACCGGATGAATGCATGGTGTTTGGGGATGAATACAATGATATTGAAATGATGAAATCTGTAAAATACAGCTTTGCCATGAAGCATGCGAAGCCTGGGGTAAAGGCGGTTGCTTCCTACGAAACAGAGAAGGTGGAACCAGTACTTCGCAGACTGATCGCGGCGGGCGGAGATATAAAGGAGGATGATATAAGTAACTAAATATATTGTAAAAAGATATTAAATGTGTTTAAATATACTTATGGAGGTATATTATGAACACATCAAATATCACAAATTATAAACCAAAAGATTTTGCTGAATTATTAGGTGTTTCTGTAAAAACGCTTCAGAGATGGGACAGAGAGGGAATCTTAAAAGCAAACCGAACTCCAACAGACAGGCGTTATTACACATATGACCAGTATCTTCAATTTAAAGGTATAAATATAGAACATGATAAACGAAAAGTTGTTATTTATGCAAGAGTATCTACCAAAAACCAAAGGGATGATCTTCAAGATCAGACAGCATTTCTGCGTCAGTTCTGTAATGCCAGAGGAATGATCGTAGACCAGTGCATTGAAGACTATGGAAGCGGACTTAATTATAACCGCAAGAAATGGAATGGATTACTGGACGAAGTCATGGAGCAGAAGGTCAAAACCATAGTGATCACGCATAAAGACAGATTTATCCGTTTTGGATACGACTGGTTTGAAAGATTCTGCATGAGATTCCACACAACGATACTGGTGGTGAACAATGAAGAACTGTCACCACAGGAAGAACTTGTACAGGATATTATTTCCATCCTTCATGTGTTTTCCTGTAGATTATATGGACTTCGTAAGTATAAAAAACAGATAGAAAAGGATGAGGAGATTGCTGAAGAGCTTCAAGACAGAGATCGATCCTACAGAAGAGCAGAAGATCAAAATACATAAGACAATCGGCACATGCAGATATATTTATAATTTCTACCTGTTTCATAATAAAGAACGTTATGATGCCGGTGAAAGATTTATGAGCGGCAAGTCGTTCAGTGTATGGCTGAACAATGAATACCTTCCAGGGCATCCGGAATATTTCTGGATCAGAGAAGTCAGTTCCAAATCGGTAAAGAATGCAATCGAAAATGCCTGTACAGCTTTTTCAAGATTTTTTCATCATCAGAGTGGTTTTCCAAAATATAAGAAAAAAAGAAAATCCGATGTGAAAATGTATTTTGTAAGGAATAATCCCAAAGACTGTCTTTGTGAACGTCACAGAATCAAACTTCCAACACTTGGATGGGTAAGGCTGAAAGAAAAAGGTTACATCCCGACATCTAAGGATGGATATGTGATCCGAAGCGGAACAGTTTCCATGAAAGCCTGTAGATACTATGTATCCGTGCTTGTTGAAATATCTGCTCCAGAAGTAAATGGAAATTTCAGTGACGGGATTGGAATCGATCTGGGGCTGAAGGACTTTGCAGTTGTGTCAAATGGAACTGTATATAGAAATATCAATAAAACAGCACGAATCAGAAAACTTGAGAAACAATTAAGAAGGGCACAGCGAAAGCTTTCCCGTAAATATGAGAACTTAAAGAAAGGAGAGCCCACTCAGAAAGCAAATATACGCAAACAAAAGCTTAAGGTACAAAAACTTCATCACCATATAGAAAATATCCGCACAGATTATAGTAATAAAACAATAGCTGAGATTGTGAAAACCAAGCCATCTCACATAACGATCGAGGATCTGAACGTATCCGGAACGATGAAGAACCGGCATCTTTCAAAGGCAGTTTCGTCACAGAAATTCTATGAATTTCGTGCAAAGCTAAAAGCCAAATGTTCAGAATATGGAATCGAACTACGGGTAGTTGATCGATGGTATCCATCTTCAAAGACCTGCCATTGCTGTGGCTGCATCAAAAAAGACCTGAAACTTTCGGACAGGATCTACAGCTGCACATGTGGATATGTTGAAGACAGAGATTTCAATGCAGCACTGAATTTGCGGGATGCAGAAAATTACGAAGTTGCATGATTTCGCAAAAATAAGTATGTACCGAAGGCTATTTTGGGAATTAACGACTGTGGAGTGTACTTAGGATCTGTGAGTAGAGATAACTCAGGTTACTCAAAAGCATACACGAAGAAACAGTAAGCGGTATTCGTGAGAAACCGCAATATCTCAATGTGAGTATGTTTAACACATTTTGAGTGGCAGAAACTGGATGAGAGCAACCAACCTGACCCTGCTCACAGATTTATATGAATTAACGATGATGCAGGGTTATTTCAAAAACCCAACCAACCAGACTGTTATCTTCGACATGTTCTATCGTGTCAATCCATGCGGAGGAAGCTTCGCGATCACAGCAGGTCTGGAACAGATGATCGAGTATATCGAGAATCTTCACTTTGAAACAGAAGATATTGATTACCTCAGAAGTCTTAATATTTTTGAAGAAGATTTCCTGGAATATCTGAGCACTTTCCGTTTTACCGGAGATATCTACGCAATTCCGGAAGGAACTGTCGTATTCCCAAGAGAGCCGCTTGTCAAGGTTATCGCTCCGATCATGGAAGCTCAGCTTGTCGAGACTGCAATCCTCAATATCATCAACCACCAGAGCCTTATCGCTACCAAAGCGGCTCGTGTCTGCTATGCGGCACGCGGTGACGGGATCATGGAATTTGGTCTTCGCCGTGCACAGGGACCGGACGCAGGTATCTATGGTGCACGTGCCGCAGTGATCGGCGGATGTGCCGGAACTTCCAACGTTCTGACCGGTCAAATGTTCAATGTTCCTGTGCTTGGTACACACGCCCACAGCTGGATCATGAGCTTCCCGGATGAATACACTGCATTCAAGACTTACGCCAAGATGTACCCGAATTCCTGTACACTTCTGGTCGACACCTACGATGTACTCAAATCCGGTGTCCCGAATGCGATCCGCGTTTTCGAGGAAATGCGTGAAGAAGGAATCAAACTGACACACTATGGAATCCGTATCGACAGCGGTGACCTCGCATACCTTTCCAAAGAAGCCTACAAGATGCTGGCTGCTGCCGGATTTGACGATGCGACGATTTCCGCTTCCAGCGATCTGGATGAGTACCTGATCGACAGCCTCAAGACACAGGATGCCAAGATCAACTCCTGGGGTGTAGGAACCAACCTGATCACCAGCAGTGACAACCCGGCTTTCGGCGGTGTATACAAACTTGCCGCAGTCAAGGACGCAGGAAGCTCCACCTTCACACCAAAGATCAAGCTTTCCGAGAACACAGAGAAAGTCACCAACCCGGGCAACAAAACCGTTTACCGTATCTACAGCAAATCCACCGGTAAGATCAAGGCCGACCTCATCTGTATGGCAGACGAAGTTTTTGATCCGGAAGAAACCATGATCATCTTCGACCCATCTGACACCTGGAAGAAGACCAAGGTTCTTGGCGGCACTTATGAGCTTCGTGAACTTCTGGTTCCGGTAATCCGCGAGGGCAAACGTGTCTACACTTCACCGGAAGTTATGGAACTTCGCGAATACTGCAAGAAAGAACAGAACACTCTCTGGGATGAATCCCGCCGACTGGTAAATCCTCAGAAAGTATATGTAGATCTTTCTCAGAAATTATATGACATCAAGAAAAACCTGCTCGAAGAAATGAGCGAGAAAGCACTCGATTGATCGACCGGGGGGGACGGAGTTTGTGGCTCTAAATATGTCCCCCTGGCTTTTTCTTGCAAAAATACTCTTAAATTCGACAAATTGATACTTTTACAGTTTAACGCATTAATTTGCTAGATTTTTTCTTTATGACATGTTATACTGTGTTAGATTGAAAAAACACCTTTCACATATATAAAGGTGCCATCTATACACTGGAGGAAATACATCATGTCTATGAAGATCAATCATGAACTTCCACTTCCGGAAGTCCTGAAAAACGAATACCCGCTCAGCGATGAATTAAAAGCAGTCAAACAGGCTCGTGACGAAGAGATCCGCCGTATGTGGAAAGATCCTACCACAGCCATGAAGAGATCTCACCACGGCCGTGGGAGATTAATGATAAAGGCACTGTAAAGCA